>JAABUP010001055.1_pt1 | contig 58958 bp, 62 predicted proteins | sample 5559201 | NCBI WGS metagenome assembly JAABUP01 (sample SAMN10711887, study PRJNA513373) | rock metagenome | isolation source: Antarctica rocks | place: Antarctica | reverse complement strand
TGCAGAGGTGTGGACTCAGCCGGGATTGGGGAATGAGATCACGACGACGGCGTATCGTACCACTACAAGGACTGTGGTGTTGGTTACGGCTAGTGGTGGAGGCGGGGGTGCGTATGGGAATGCGAGTCTGGGTGGATAGGGGGTTTTGGGTGGGGGTAGGTACGATGGGATAGATAGGATATTTTGGGGATGAATGTCAATGATTGCGATACTGGAGTTCACCTCAGCTATGCATTGCTTGAAGATGCCGGGTTCGTGAGATCTTTTCGGAGACCTGACTTGGTATCTGAGCCCGAAATTCTGGATCTGAAAAGACTTCTTGTCGCACATCACCATTTCAAATCATACCTTCAACCCGATGTTTGGTGTCGATAGGCATCCAATAGCCAAGATGATGCGAACTGGTGTGCAGAATAAAAGTAGCCCCGAGGAAGCTTGTACAAATATCACCACGGTCTCCACCATGGTCTTGACACCTGATCCGAGATGCGGTCTTCCACAACCGCGATTCCTTCCCCAGCACCATCGCTCCTCTCCCCTATCGCTTTCTCTTCCGCTCGTATTACGCCCTCCGCCTCCCTCTCCTTCTTCTCCCTCACCCTCCTCTCCCTCGCCCTCTCCACAACCCCATCCCTCCCCCCCATCAACCCCCCCACCCACTCCTTCAATCCCTCCTCCTCCCCCCCATCCCCCTCCCCATCCCCACCCCCCCTCTTCCTCCTCCCCATCCTTCCCCTCCACTCCCCAAAATCAACATCACACCCCCACCCCACCCCCCCCAAAACCATCATCCCAAACGCACACACATTAACCGTCGCCAACTGCAGCGCCTCCACCGCCATCACAGTGCCATTGACAGGGACGGCGGCCGGGGCGTTGGAGGGGGTGTAGAAGGCGGGCGTGGGCCAGAGGTTTTTGCGGTGGATGGCGCGGCGGGTGAGGAGGGTGGAGAGCGTGAGGAAGGTGGTGCCGGCTAGGTAGAGGGTTAGTTGGCGTTGGGCGCGGGGGGTGGTGAAGTCGGAGGTGGTGAGGGTGGGCGGCATTGGGGGGGTGGTTGGGGGGGAGTGGTGGTTGTTTTGGTGGGGAGGAATGCCATCGACGGGCGGAGCGAAGTGGTGAGCGAGTGTGGGGAAGGATTATCGAGAGCAATGAGCTGTGGAAAATAGGACTCGAAACAGGAAGGCGGAGAGACATATTTTTCGCCCGGTTTGGTCAGCCCTACCAATATTCCATGCTTTTGGATTTGGGTTGATGTGCATCAATTATGTTTCAGGGTTTTGATATGAGAACTTCGAATGCTCCTGCAGCCGTCCGTTGTCATTGTACTGATCTGAACTGGATTTCCCCATCACAGGCAGTGCCTCGACAGCAAAGCCCCTAATGGTTAAAGAATACTACTAGAAAACTGCAGCATGCATCAACATTGCCCGGCAGCAAACCCCCAAACTCCTCAAACACCCGTCTTCTCATACCGTCCGCAGTCCGCAGCTAACAAGCACACCCATCCTTCGCCTCCGCCGCCTTCTTATTCAAATTCACCCTCTCCGCCCCCAGCGCCGCCTGCGTCCCTCCGCCCGCAGCACCCGCTCCTTTTGGCCCCTTCATCTGCGTTTCAGGAATCGCGTTGGCGATTGCCGTAAAGACTTCCTGCACGTTCACTCCCGATTTGGCGCTTGTTTCGAAAAACAGCAAGCCCTCTTCCTCTGCGTATTCCCGCCCCTCCTTTGTAGATATCTTTCTTGCGTCTCCATTCTCTTCTGCCGCCTCAGCATCTCCGTCGCCCTCACCTTCTCCACTTGTGGTAGTCGCTTCCGATACGGCTCCTGATTCCGATGGTTCGTTTGTCAGATCCAATTTATTACCCACCAGGGCGATAACGATCCCAGGGCTTGCCTGCCGTTGCAGCTCTGCCACCCAGTGTTTTGCTTTCACGAGTGAGGTCGGCTTTGTGAGATCGTAGACGACCAGTGCTGATTGGGCGTTTCGGTAGTACATTGGAGCGAGGGAGGCGAAGCGTTCCTGGCCTGCTGTGTCCCATATTTCGAACTTGATGGTGCGGTGGGGCAGGTGAGATTTTTGGGTTAGGAAAGCAGCTTGTGGTAGAGTCAGCATGCGTAGGCATATTGGTAAGGTAGACTAGGTGTTCAGGGTGTGTTGGTGGTGGAGATGATAGTGGAGCCTCGAGGAATTACCGTACCGCCAATTGTAGGCTCCTTATTTTCTTGAAAGTCGTTATTGACGAAACGGAGGACGAGCGATGACTGCCTTGGCGCACACACATTAGCCTCAATATCGTGTGCCTGACCGCATGGCAAGATCCGGAGAGGAGGTGAGGTAGCATGTAGGGGCAGGATAGTCGATCGAGCTCGGTGATTACGACGTACCTTTCCCACCGCAGCCTCGCCCAGCAGGACTAACTTCACGCTGCTGCTAGGCTTTGGAGGCGCAGCCGCATTATCTGCCATCATATGCAGGTACGCAGACGACGTCGCAGGATGGTCGTAGAATAGTAGAATAGGGTAGGCCCAGCGAAGCAGATAGACCCAGCTGGGTACGGAGTTGTCCGCGGCTGACAGGGTAGCCGGCTTTAGCGCAGGATGTCCGGGATGCTTGGTCGTGCTTGGAGTGAGCACTAGAATAGTGTTTGAGGGCAGAAATAGTACAAGGCGGTGTCTTCGTGCCGTCTTGCCGTGTTCAGCATCCACGATGTCGGGCTCGCGTGGCAAGAAAGGCAGGGGAACGGTATGTGTTGCCTGGGCGGATTGGACTTGCTGCTCGGGGAGGAGGTTCCTGCGTGAGAAGATGAACGATTGGATGCTCGAACCCACTTAGAACTCAGCCAGTCCGGTGGCTTGGCACGGGCACGATTCCCCCAGCTTGATCACTTTACGAGGGCCACTCCCCTTAAACCCACTCTCTATGAACCCCCTAAATGTCACCCCTAAGAAAGGGCCAATCCCGTAAAGATTACTCCTTAAGGACCCCCTTGAGGACCACCCCTAAAAGGCTAAACTACCCTCATTCGAAGCGGCTTTAGGGAGTCTTATCGAAGACTTTTACTCGTGTTATATCGTACTAAGCCGTCAGACTGACTGAGTTATAAGGACCTTAGGATCGGATGGTCCCAAAGCGGCTAGCGTGAAAATGACAAAGTCCTCAGAAAATCCTCACGAGGTGGAAGATCTAGAAATTCAGAACATTGTCGTCGTCTTTAGTTGCATGGCTGAGGCATTGATAGAGGTCTTCTCTGCAAGCCAGATAGCGTCATCCCGGGGAAAAGCCCTGGTTTTCATCGGAGTCCAACGCACAATGGCATTTTCACGCGAGTGCAAAGGTAACGATGTGAGAGTAACCACGTGAGTGGATATGACTTCTATCAGGGCAGATGATATGAGTGTACAGTCTCGTAAGCCTCTATGTTGTCTGTTCCTGTGCCCTGCATGCTTGAGCCAGGCCCGCTGCGCGCAAGTAATGCCCCAAATAAACCCCGCCAGCGATGCAAAAGAAAGAACGGTCCCAAGCCGGAGCGCAACGCGATGCCAATGGTGGTACAATTTCCCCCTCCTGTCGAATAATCGGCCGTGGGGCCTAATGATCTATATGTGGTATCACCCAATCCCATGCTCTTTCTAAATCAAACTCCGAGAACGACTTTTCCATCTCAGCCAGTATCGCTATGCAAGGAAATTCGTGTGTGGTGTAAAAAGGGTGTCAGGGAAGGAATGCCGAAAATCGCTCAACGTGTAGTCGCTAATCGCAATTGATCGGTGATGGTGTACAGCGAAATAGGGTGAAAGTGTGGCGGTGATGGTGGTACAGTCTATGGTGCGAGTGCCAACGCCGGAAAACCGAGTTGACTGGTGGAAACGAGTGGTACCGCTGAAATCGGGCGAAAGTGATGGAAGATTACGAATGGTGCGGATGGAATGATGATGCCTGTGACTTGCGTACGTTAGCAGGGGTCGTGCAGGAACTAGGCAGTAAGGGTTTTCCGGGTGACTGTGTCCTTGTCAGGTACGTACCTCGCTGGGGAGTCATTCCTTCCATCTCCAGACAGTCCAATGAGCGGCGCTGCCATCGACTTGCCTCTGAACGGCGGCAAGTCGCGGGAATTTCTTCGACAGGAATGATTGACAGCGGCGGGCAATGACAGTCTGGAGTCTCGATACGATTACCGAGGCTTGGGCGGCGGCTTTGGCTTTGGCACGCCAGTGGTGTCGTATGCTCCTCGTCCCATATTCATTGGTGCAATCTCTCTGAGTATCATAAGGTTTGTTCGAAATCTTCGGGTCGGTCGATGATGCGTTAGCAGGTGTCTGTGAATTGCGAGTGTGGTGACTGGGGGGCACCGGTGAAGTCTTATATAGACAAATCTTATCACATCCACGGTGAAGCTGACTCACAATAGACTCTGCCTAGGCGGCTATGCCCTTCCTGCAAGCTAAGTCCTCTCGTAAGAGGAGCTGAAATTTGTTGACAGAAGGTTTCCAAATGTAACGTATCTGCAAGTGAGATTCCGGCTCCGGATACCGAATAAGTCGAGCTTTGTAAACCTCAGGATTGCGGTGGAGTTGATGTCCAGCGTTTCGAGGTGGATCTCGAACGCAGTAGTGGCTTCCTTCGACGTAGCAGCCACGGCCGTTCGTAATCGACCTTTTCTCCCAACTCGGGATAGTTGAATGTTGGTAAGACGCAGTTGGGGCGATTCCAGCGGTCGCGCAGGTATTTATGACGGTTTGCGAGCAAAGGGGAACACTTGCAATGCAAGGTTGGCCGTCTGGGAGACCAAGTGACCAAATGGGTTTGCGTTGCGGAGGTTATTCGAGGAAAACGCCGGCACCCCTTGGTACAAGCGAGGCAGTGTGAGGGACGAATAATAATGTGATGTATAGGATACTGAGAGTTCAGGCGCCTGTGAGATGGAGAATGCGGTCGCTGGTAGCGCGCTGGAAGAGCCTCAACGGATCATGCGTCTACAGGATGTCAAGAGTGGGAGTATGTAGTATGACGCAGGAAAGGGATCGAGCTGGGTTTTGTCATTTTGTCTGGATACGTCTTTATTTCCCTACAATAATTTTTTTTCGTGACAGGGGTCTGCGGCCGTTTCAAATCTCTACGGCAAGAACTAGAAGCGTTAGAAGCAACGGCTCGAGTCCCAGCGATCCTGATGGGCCTAAGTCAGAAAAGGGGATACGCTCGTCTATTCGCTCCCTGCTCATTCGAGTCGCAAAGGGAGTATGATGACTGTGACTATGATTGAGTACTACTACTGCCAAATCACCAAAGTCAGAGATTTGGGATGGTGGGATCTACTGCCAATCCCTGCACGCTGCACGCTCTGTCGGATCCCTAAGGCTCGTACCTTGCAGATGGGCAGAGCCACTAAGGCGGAATCTCGCAGCCAGACTTCCCGGTGGATCAGGCTGAGAAAGTCGAAAGTCTACCTATCGCACAGTTTGACACCACCGCACCGTCATTGATCTGATTGGTCGCAGACGATTTTAATTCCTCAAATCATCACCACCAAGTGCTGACGCGGGATGCGAGGGCGAGAATGAGAATCAGAATAATACTGAAGAGTCATCGCGACGTGGCCACGTCGACAAAGCCTCTCTCTCCCTCCCTCTTTCTCTTTGGCTGCATGATGACACGATCTCCCTCTGTAGCCACGTCCGGATGACTCGATGCCTGACGACTCTGGGCCAGGCATCAAGACTGCATGCTTTACGGACTCCACTTGATCCAAGCGTGGCTGCCTGGGAAGTGGGAAGCCTTCCCCAAGATTGCTTTTCTGTTTTCTGTTTTCTGTTCTCTGGTGACTTTCTCACCGTCTCACTTTCTCAATCTCGCCTGTGGCCTCTGTTGCCTATCTTCGGAACCCCCCCCTTCTTTTCCGTGCTCGGTACCGCTCCATCGGGTAAGTGGGGAGGTGACTAGAAGGGCGCTAGAAGGGCCAGGGTGCATCTGTCGGGATCCGCCAGTCGTTCCGCGAAGCCATCGATGCATCCTGCCATGCGAGTGGATCTCACACTCGCCCACTAGCCTCTCACACTCCTAACAGCCACTCCACTGGCAGTGCGACTCTCCTACTGCGACTGTGCCTGAAGCTGAAGCTGAAGGCTGTACTGCTACCACCGTCACTTTCACCCTGAACATTCCATCATCGGTGACTTCTGGCTCCTCCACCCGGGCCTGCAGAATACGATGATACCGTGACATGGTCTCCGTACGGAGCCCGAAGTTCAACCAGGACACACATGCTGGCTCGAAAGCTGTGCAGTTGCCCCAGCCACGGGAAATCAAAAGGGCACAAGTTGGATGTGGACCAGCATGCGAGCGCCATGTGCCAGGATCGCTAGGATTCGAAATGAACAGGATCATCCTGGGAAGATCACTGCCGCCATGTGGCTTCCCGACAGTCCCGGCGGATGGCTGCTCGAAAGGGGGAACCGGCCCACGAGAGAACTGCCTGCTTGGCACCAGTACCCTTTCCGACCAGTCTCCCTGCCTGGGAGTTGATAGATCAGATCTCAATTCGGACGCTTGTCTCATCCTCATCGCCGTCGACTCTCAGACCTTGAAAATCCTGATCTCGCCTGCGCGAACAGACGCTCGGTTGTTTCTGCACGCAATGGAAAAGCCATCGCATGTCCCCCTGCGCGCTCATCGACTGCCCCTTCCGATCCCATGATGTCTGTGCAGCCACTGAACCCGGATCGACCGTTGCGCAGATCATCGGCACCCACACGAAACACCACATTCATATGCAATATCACCAGGCTCGTGGTCCCTGCAGATGTGCTGCGGACAAGAACTCGCCTGTGCCCTCGGTGATTCGCTTACTCGCTGCCACCAGTTCGGACCTTAGCCTCCTAGGAGTCGCAGCTGCGGCGTCTATGCTAAGAAGCAGAGCGATCCTGCCTGCTAAATGATGCACGCTAGCCTAGCTCCTGGGTGTCAGAGCGCATGCGTCCACGTGTTGCCATGCACTCAGCATGCACGAGATCTACAGCCTCCCTGGGTGAGATCTTAATTCGCTGACTGATCGGTGGCCTCGCCCATGAATAACCCTTGCGTGTTTCGAAACAATTTCTCTGCAACCTCGCAACGGCGACACGGATCGGGCAAGGTGATACCGCCGATGACCATTGACCGCAGTCGACAGGAACAATTGCCGTGGATGCTCTCCGTGGGGCTTACTCGTATTAAATTACGTGTGCGACAATAATGCTATCATCTTGACTCATGGCTTGGACTTGCGTCAAACACTGATAATGTAAGATTCAGAGAGATGCATCGAGATTTGTCTGACATGCCTCGTCACGAACTGAAGTAATGACGCCGAGGTCATCGATTCGCCTATTATTAGAATATCAAGGCTTCTCAATCATCGTAATCCGGTCGAAGAATCGGGTCTTCCCGAATATCCACATGTAAGCATCTCGGGCGTCCCTTTGTTGTGATCACGTCATCGACTTTCGCAGAGAAGAGGAGGTAATTGAGCAAACATCGACAGCGACCTGTCCTATTAGAACTACGCCTCGACAAGGCTACGGTCGGCTAAACCCCGGAGCAGTAATGATGCAATCCAAGCACAAGCCCAAAGTTCTTGTGATAGATTGATGCTGGTAGGTCTCGTCTTTACAGACGGGCTGTCAATATCATCATGAAGCCAGCTTCCTTACGACCTTTCCTCCCCAGGCCTGCCCTACGTCGGCGCTTACCTCGCGACTATCGCCAGCAATATGCGCTGCAAGCTCCGAGTCCCCCAATGCTCCAGGTCTTCAATGACAACGCCAAATATCTGCAAAGAGAGCGTGCAGCAATTGATGCAGAGGCGAGCAGAAGGGTCGACTATCTTCGAGACGAAGTCGCTACCAGGCTCTCCGAGCGTCTTCTCGTAAATTCAATTCTCCAATTCATGTGTTCTTGACTGAATCCTTCGCTCAGGATATAAAGCGACAATTCCCCAGCGTCCTCGATCTGGGCGCAAACGCGTGCAACATTGCCCGCGCCCTCACAGCACCCGTGCCGGACTCGCCACCTCTATCAACTAGAATCTCTCACCTGACATCTGCGGATTCCTCACCAACATTACTCCATCGTGATGAATCCCTCCCGTTCAACGGCCTCCTTCCCTCCCACACCCGCACCATCCTTCCTCCACCGTACACCCCGCTACCCTTTGCGCCGCAGTCTTTCAATGCGGTCCTATCCTCTCTCTCCCTTCACTGGGTGAATGACCTCCCCTCCCTTCTCTCACAGACCAACGGTATTCTAAAACCAGACTCGCCTTTTATAGCGGCCATGCTGGGCGGTGATTCTCTGTATGAACTCCGCACTTCCCTCCAACTAGCTGATCTCGACCGCCGGGGCGGCGTCTCCACGCATGTCTCTCCGCTCGCTGATATCCGTGACATTGGTGGTCTGCTCACGAAAGCTGGATTCAAACTCCTGACCGTGGATGTGGACGACATCATTGTCGATTATCCTTCCGTCTTTGCCCTGATGACGGATCTGCAGGCGATGGGTGAAAGTAATGCGGCATTGACGGCAGAGAAGAGTGGGCTAAGGAGGGATGTCATGGCTGCTACGGAGGCTATTTATAGAGAGCTGCATGCCGAGGGTGGGAAGAGTATACCGGCCACGTTTAGGGTTATTTATATGATTGGGTGGTCGGAGGGGGAGGGGCAGGCGAAGCCTCTGCCTAGAGGGTCGGGACAGGTCAACATGAAGGATGTGCTGGGCGGCGGGGAGATAGAGTAGGTGTGATCTTCAAATTGATCGTTAATGTTTCGTACAGCTCCTGTGCTGGCTTCACCTGGCCATTTGAGCTGTTAGCGGCATGCCACCTTTTTCAGATCCATCACCTTCCCCATAACCCTCACGACATGCGTTCTCTCTAGCCTCGTTCGGTTTCAATCGTGCTCTCCTGACTTGTCACACCACCTTCGCCTCCCATTCACACCGTCCTCCGATCCGTCATAACCCTCACAATACACCCCGCCCCCGCAATCTCTACCACCTTCTCATGCCAACTCAACAGCACACTCATCGCCTGCCCGCCCCCCTCTCCTCCCCCCCTACTTCCTATCTGCGAGAATCCCGTCGCTTGCGGCGTCAAGGCTCTACTCGATGCGGAAGATGATGATGAGGGAGATTGGGACATTCCTTTGTAGAGATATTTCATGAGGACGTCGAGGGTTTCGGGGCCGGAGGGGGAGGCGTAGATGCGGGAAAGGAGGGGAGACATTTCGGAGGCTTTGATTGATTGGAGGATTTCGATTAGGGTGGCGACGTGGATTTCCTAAGGTTTGGGAGTTAGTTGTTGAGCGTAGTGAGGGTAGTTGAGGGATTGCTGCTGTTTGAGAGCAATCGATATCGCAATTGAGCGAGTAGCATACCTTCGCTTGCGCATCACCCCCATACGGTGCATTCTCCAGCGCTCCCCGTAATGCGCCTTCGGCGTCGCCCCCTCGTAATAGTTGCCGTATCTGTCCTGCGAGGGTTTGGACTTCTGAGGCTGAGACTTGGGGGAGGGCGGGGAGGAGGGAAGTGATGGAGAAGTTGGCGGAGGATTCGGGGTCTAGGAGGTCGATATTTATGGTTCGCCAGTTCATTGTCGCCATGATTATTGGAGGTGGTGGAGGGAAGGGGGTGTATGGCGAGAGGCGTGCTGGGGGGTGGTCTGGTGGAGGCAGAAGCGAAGTGGTTGCGGAGAAAGAGCTGGCGGCGGTGGAAATGCCGCGCTTGGGCTGTCAACAACGACGACAAACTCTCTTTCCTACAAATCTTTTACACAAGAGGGTCAACTTGATTATGCTTGGACATGACCTTCCCGTACACATACATCAGCTGCCCATGCACCGATGTCTCCACACCCATCAACGGAGACTCTCAAGCTCGCAACGGCGACGATGAAGAGGAGGAACGAACGTTTGACCCGAGGACGCCCCGTGCGAACTTTTCTCTATACCCTCTAGAGCAGCTTTTATTCTGTGAAGACTGCCAGCAAATCAGATGCCCACGGTGTACGTCGGAAGAAATTGTGGTTTGGTATTGCCCGAACTGTCTGTTCGAGACACCTAGCAGCATGGTCAAGAGTGAGGGAGGCAGGTAGGTAAGCTTGATGTTTCTTAGTCAATAGTGGTATCCGGACTGATATCCTGCGCAGATGTTACAGAAATTGTCACAACTGCCCCATATGTATGGCACCTCTGGCCGTCAACTCGACTTATCCCGATCCTGCAGTACAACATAATCCCGGACCCTGGATCATGAGTTGTGGCTTTTGCAATTGGACGACTCTTGACATTGGATGGCAGTTTGAAAAGCTGGCCAACATACACCATCAAGTGTCTAAGCTCAAGATTGGCGGGCATGAGAAATCTACTCCCAGAAAGCTTTCAGACACGCCAGTGAATTCAGAACTCAATCCAGAAGCCCATGTGGATGATGAGCCTGACACGGTCTTTTCCTCGTTGAGATCGTTCTATAATACACAGTTATCTGCGGCAAACCCTTCAGATCCACTCTTGACTCCCTCGGGAGGCTACAACTACAGCTCCCCAAGCAATCTAGCCCGTATCATGAGCCTCTACACAGGTCGGAGCTTCTATGGCAAGCAAGGCCAAGGCAAATCGCCCCTCATGCGAGAGAGCGCAGATGCATCAGAAGGCCTGCGACCTGTGGATCCCAAGTCAGATGACCAAGCTATTGAAAAGCTACGCACCCAAGGCTGGACAAGCACAGCCAGTATCTCACAGCGGAGAGAACAGCAACTACATCCACCTGGATTTGCTGACGAGTTAAGACCTCTCCGAGCCCAACTCCGAACCAAACGCAGCAAACGTTGCCGAGCCTGCAGACACATCCTGGTGAAACCGGACCCAAATTTCAAAAGCGTGCGGTTCAGGATCAGGCTCGTCGCAGTAAATTATATTCCCACCATACTCCTAAAGCCATTACAACCATCGCCATCGACTCAGCTTCCGCCAATAGACCTTAACGGGCTACCTGCATTACGAGCGAGTCAATTCCTCCTCACACTCAAGAACCCCCTATTCGACCCAATCAAAGTAACTCTCGCAACCCCCTCCCACACCCCCGGCAAACACGGCCACAAGGTAACAATCCTCTGTCCCCAATTCGACATCGGCTCCAACATCGATCAATGGGATGAAGCGCTCGGCGACAAAGGCCGTCGATCTAGTAAAGTTCTCAGCATGACCAAGAATGAATATGCTGGCGGTGAGGGCGGCAAAGTTGCCGAGGCGGGGAAGGTGTGGGACAGAGAGAGGAATTGGACGACGGTTGTGGTGGAGGTTGTTTGTGGGGATGTTGGCGGGGAGGATGTGGAAGGGGAGGATGGTGATGTGTTGGAGATTCCGGTGTTTGTGAGGATGGAGTGGGAGAGGGAGGGGGAGGGCGGTGAGGAGGGGAAGGCGGAGAAGAAGGAGAAGAGGGAGCTAGCTTATTGGGTTGTCGTTGGTGTAGGGAGGGTGGCGAGCATTACCTCCCATTGAACTTCACCGCTCCCAAGATCTCACATGATACCATTGGTATGCAACATCAATCCGCAGACTGCGTTTTTTATGCCTTTATCTCAATCTCTTTTCAGCTACAGATCTCTTCTGCTCCAGCTCTCATAGCCATCCACAGCTTCCTCCATCCCTCAAAACTCTCCCCACATTCATCCCACCCCCTCTAATACTCCGCCCCTCCCAACGGGAACTCAAACCCCACCCCCTTCCCCGTCAACCGCCTATAAACCTCCGCATAAGTGTCCAACCGATAATCCACGCCTCCCCTCTCCTTCTCATCCAACACCACCTTCAGCACCTTACTCCCATCCTCCCTCGTCCTGACCCTCTTCCCCACAATCTCCACTGGGTAGACGACGTCACCGAGGATCGCGTCGTGCACGGCGGTAAGGGTGCGGGAGTGGGGGCGTTTTTGCGTTTGGGAGGTGCGAGAGCGGTTGGAGCGCTTTGGGCGGGGGAGGATGCGACGTGAGGCGAGGATTAGGACGTGGCGGTCGGAAAACTTCTTTTCGAGTTCGCGGGTTAGGCTGGGAGGGGGGGGGGGGGTTAGTTGGGGTGGGGAGTAGGGAGGTGGGGGGGGGAGAGCGTACCGTTGTTGGACTTTGTGGAAGCCGGGGAGGAGGGGGACGGGGACGAAGATGACGATTGCTTTTTTGCCGTGGCCGACTTCGAGCTGGGGGGGGAGAGGGATGTGTTAGCTTACTCCGCAAGGCAATGATGTAGAAGCTCAAGACTCTGCTGGGCAATTCCATTGATCTGACACCCAGAGAACCCAAGGCTTTGTGCCGTATTTGCCAATTGGGATAGTGTAGCTAGCTTATCAAATTGTGACTTACCTCTCTCGCAGACACAATCTGCAAAGGTCGAAGCGCCGTCTTCATGTCTGGAATATTCGACTCGAGATCGAACAGCGCTTTGGAGATGTCGGTCTCCAGCTCAGAGGGACGCTGTCGAGACGGGCTGGTCGCCGCGATCTTGTTGAGGTGGGCCATGATCGCGGTGTTTGGGTTGTAGAGGTGCGGTGGAGGAGGTGCTGTTCGGGATATCAGCGTTGTGTGGTCTTGGCGAACTTTCAGCCCTACGGCTAGCGAGGAGCGCTAGATAAGTCTAGTGCGTCTAGGTCATTCTCAGATTGGTATTGAACATCGAAGGGGCTCACTCATTCGCTCAATACATTTCCTGCAGGCTCTTGGTTTTTGTTCACTTTCGCCAGCGACACGAGTAGTCGAGGCAGTTTTTGTTCCAATATGTCATCTTAGAAACACTTCCGCTTGTAATACAGAGTTTGATACCAGAAGCCTGTACAGCACATCATGTTCGTTTCATTTACGCAGTTGGTTGTCTTTGTATTGCGAGTTCCTTCATCTTTAACATGTTTCCATCCTATGAACAAAATTGCTTGGACTAACTACAGTTCTCTCCGTGGACTGCAGATGCCAAGGTGGATTTCACTGAAGTCACATTCGATGACCGAGGGGAACCTCGCCTTGTTGAGGGCCATCTAGGTCAAGTGACAATAGATGCTTGGCTTCACAAGGTTTGTCAAATGCAGTCTAGCGAGCTCTTGCTGAGCATTTCAGGACACGGACTGGCAAACAGGAGTTACTGCCATTGGTGGCTTCCGACTGATGTTAGAAACCCTGCAAGGAGATCTGCAATGGCAGTAAATCGCAAATCTAATACTGTTGATACAGATCGGCTATTGGACTTGACAAGTTTCCGTTTCTGAAGGAGATACTGAAGGCTATATTCAAATGCTTTGAACTTCCAATGAACCATCTGTTGACGTTACCTCGAAGGAGCGATGCTATGCTGTCAAGCTCCGTCTATACGCTCTTCGAAAGCGTAAACACAGAAGGCCATAGTCTTCTATGTAAGCCCTTTTGAATTCCTTCTGCCGAACAGTCTCTACGCAACTCTCTACTCTACGGAGCCCGAAGTCCAAATTATGGGATGGTCTTTTCGGTGAAATGCATCAACGATTTTCAAGGCCGAATCCCCTGAAGGTTGGTTCTAAGAGCTTCAAGGAGGGGAAGGTGACATGCTGCCAGCCAATGTGCTTACGAATTGTGACGCCACAATGCTCTTCTGACCAACCTTACAGCTCTTATGTCGGGTCCAAATTACGCGTACGTCGCACCGGACGAAGGTTCATCCGTCTGTGCGATCGCATTGACATACAACATCCAGAGAAACGCCACCTCTGTAATCTTTCAAGCCGAGAAAGACCACACGTATCAAGAAAAATTCGTTGCATACATTAAAGAACGGCAGGAACTCGCGGTCGGTCATCCGGCGTTCGCTTTACTTGTCGCCGCTCAGATGGAGTACGAACGGGTTGAAAGAAGCAAAGCGTTGTTGAGTGACCAGCTCAAGGATATCGACTCGATGACCGATAACATGATGCGCTTTCTATCTGATGATAAAGACGCCGCCAACCCTGAGAATTTGCCAAACATCACTGAGGGTGTGCAACGAGTCGGCGAGACGACAATGGACGAAATAGGACTAGTGAAAAGGAATCTAATGTTCTATGAGCAGATCTCAAGATTCATGGACCAAGTCCGCCGCTTGAACTCTGAAGATGCTGCCAAAACGTGCGCCATGAATGATGCGGAGCTCCAGCAACATTTAGAGTTCTTGGCCAACCGATTCAGGACCCTACTCGTAGCTTCCGAAGCATTAGAAAAGACCATCCAAATGTACCTTCCTCTAGTAGGGGGAGCTCCCCTTCGGACGTGAAAGTGGAGGCTTTGCCAACTTAACTTTCCAGATCTACAGTATCACTACCCAGCGTGATAGTATGCTCAACGTGGAAGTAGCAAGGGACTCAAAGACTATCGCAGCGGCCGCCAAAAGGGACAGCTCGACGATGAAGAGTATCGCGCTCTTGACTACGTTATTTCTTCCAGGGACATTTGTATCTGTATGCTTCCATCTTTACATTTGTTCCAGGGGTTTTCCACCGATTTGAGTTTCTATCCTATGCTGCTAATTCCTCATCAGATCCTCTTCGCCATGCCCCTCTTCAATTGGAACGCGGACCGTGTATCTAAAGTCGCAACGCCATACGCATGGATATATTCAGCCGTCGCTCTACCCCTCAACTTCGTAGTACTTGCAATCTGGGTCCTTTGGATCTGGTTGAGTGGCGTCGTGCATGAACGGGCAGATCGTGATGCATTGGCGACTCTCCGCAGGTCATGGAGAAGACGAAACAGCACGCTACAAGAACCCAGTGGGAGCCTGGATAGTATCAAGATGCCGGGTCCATTGTCACGCAGCCGCACTATGAACAGTATCCAAGGGCAGCGGATGGGGCAAGGGCAGCAGGTGTAGAAAGTGCCTGTTTCTGCATCACTGGAACCCTGTGCGCGCGGTACAAGTCGTATGATAATTTTCCCAGAAAGGGCAAGAGCGAGTCAGAATCAGCGTAGATAATGAAGCTGTCGGTGTCCGAACGCCAAATTTGTTGTAGACATGGGCAACTCCGCCATTATCGTCTAGCAGGCCTAGTACTGCAGAAGACCATTGGTCTTGAGCAGTAGAGCAGGTCCACTCAAATTCCGCAAAGGCTTCTCGACCTCAGAGACTGCAATTTGCGTGGCACTCTATATCAGGATCTATGGTGGCTAGGAAAATCGAAACACCAGCAGCGACGTTTGCTGCCAATACTCGGCTTTCGTTAGATAATTCGTTGTCAAGAAATTGAATATTCGGTCCTTGCGAGTCGATCTGTATAACATACCCTCCTGATTTTTTACCCTTCCCTATATTCTAGTAGTTAGGTATGCAATATGTTCTAATCAGAAGCGATCCCTACGATCGAGCAAAAGATATCCCGGCGTTTTGGGAACTCGGCATTCCCCCATCCCAAGCCATCGCAACGTTTGGTAGGGTCCCTACCAGTCCTGATCAGCAGCATTGCTTCACTTAATATGTTGAATTTGTGGTAAAGAGACATATCTTGAAATGGGGGAGATCTCAAAAGAGTTGCAAAAGTAGCTGGCACTGTAGCAAAGCGCATCAGCAGTGAGGGAGAACTTTCTCATGAAGCAATAGATTTGATTCAGCCAAGCAAGGTCCCTCTATCTACGATTCATCCACCCTCACCCGGGGCCTGGTATGTCAAAATATATACACCTTCTTCCCATTCCACCTCCTATATTCACAGATCGATCCCAAAACATCCCATACCGTATTGCTGTATGCTTCACAACGCAATCCCCGCCAACGCCGGTCGAGGTGTACTTTTACATCTCATGCATGCCCTATATGTGCCCCCAGCGCCGACGCTAAAACACAGATGTAATAAAACAAAACCATTGGAATCGAAATCTATCCTTCCCTCTCATGACGATATATGTGCGATTAAAATGCGTGTCAAATCTCAATTCAGGCGGTCGTGAGAGTAATGGGAGGTGGGTGTAAAATCGCCTCTGGCGAGCCCTGAGGCGTTGGTGTTTGCACTGCAGCTTTGCCTTTATCGGGAGTCTTGGGTGGTAGCGGCTCATTCATCGCAATGCCCAAGCCTGCTTCTTCATCTAGGGGTGCAATTGCCGTGTCAGGCGCTGGCTCTTTGCGCAAGACCTTTGCCACCGTACGCTGAGAGAATCGCTTTGTAGGCGAAAAGATCGCTACAGACATGGCGTTCCATGCTTTTGCCACCGGCCTGAAGATCGATTTGAGAGCCTTCAGAGCTGGCTTAGCAACAGCAAGGAACACCTTGTTGACCCGAGCAAAGAAGACTGCTGCGTAGGCGTCCGGTACGCATCTCAAGAGGACTGCCCAGAGAAGACAAGGTAGCGCGCAGAGGATGCAGATGGCCCATTGTGTGCCATCGAGGCTCTTAATTTGAAAAGCGGTGCCTCCGACGAAGATAATCATGATCTGGCCAGCGACCATGATGATATTAATTACACTAAACCAATTATTGCGGAGAACGCCTTCGAAGATGTTGAATTTGTTATCCAAACGGCGGTTGTTAAATTCGTTGAAGATTTGCATCCAAACAAATGTGTTGAAGACCATGGTATTGAGCTGCTTTTGGGCATCATCATCTTGTTTAGAGTATCCGAGGATCTGGGAGCCAGCGTAGTAGAGAGTAAACGTGACGACGAGTTGGTAGAGTGCTTGTCCGAGTATCATCTTCCACATGTTGGTCGTTATCAGTGGTGCCCTCTTTGGTGTAGGCTTTCTGTCTAGGATCTTTTCTGTCGGTTTGTCGGTAGCCAAGGCCAGTGCAGCGAAGGTGTCCATAATAAGATTGACCCATAATAGCTGCACAGCTGACAGAACAGAGTGGCCATCTGGTGAGGAGACTGCGGAGACAAAGGCAAGCGTGACAGCTGTGATATTGACTGTAAGCTGGAATTGCAGGAACTTCGCAACAGCGTCATTGACCGAGCGACCCCACATGATCGCTTTCACAATGCTAGAAAAGTTGTCGTCCATAAGAATGATGTCACTGGCTTCTTTGGCTACCTCTGTGCCCGCTATTCCCATCGAAAATCCAACATCGGCTGTCTTGAGGGCCGGGCCATCATTGGTACCGTCACCAGTGACTGCCACCGTCTCGCCTAGATGTTTGAGCCTCGCAACTAGGGTTCTCTTATCGTCTGGTGATGAGCGAGCCAAAACTTCGAGATTAGGGATAGCTTGGTCCATTTCCTCGTCAGATAATTGGCGGAACTTTGGTCCCTCCATAACCAGTCCATCAGCCGTTTTTATACCACATTCTGTAGCGATGGCAGTAGCTGTCATGATGTTATCGCCAGTGACCATTCGAATTTTGACACCTGCATCTTGGCATCGCTGCACTGCCTTCGAGACACCGTCTCTCAAGGGGTCCTGAATACCTACTACCTGTAAGAGAGTCATATCGTAAAGTATGTCTTCAAAGACAGCCATTGATCTGTCATGGTCAATCGTACGAGCTCCTAGAGGTGGCCACTGCGGAAAGTCCTTGTAGAGCATTGCAATTGTTCGCAATGATTTATGGGCGAAATGGTCAATGCTCTCCGATACTCGAGCCCTGGCAGGTTCGGTAAGTTCACATCGGTCCAAGGCCTCTCCAGATGTATTGGCCAGCTCGCAAGTCGCTTTCTCCAGTAGTAGTTCGGCAGCACCTTTGACTAACAGACGATACATACCAGATCCAAGACGGATCACAACGCCCATGCACTTGCGATCGGAGTCAAAAGGAATCAATTGAATAACGTTGACACCTTCGCGCTCCTCTGCGACAGGTCCCATACCAAGTTGCTCTTTTGCCATTGTGAGAATAGCAGTCTCTGTTTTGGACCCAATAAATGTGGATTTTCCGTCTTCTTCGCCTTCGAAGGCAGTGGAATTGATAGCATATGACTGCAAGAATAGCAATTTCACAGTATGTGACAGAGCCGAAAACGCAGCTGCGAAAGGTATGACTTTCCGTTCGGTTTCGCTTGGGTAGGCATCCCGAGCAAATGTGATCTTCGAACCAATAGTTCCGGCGACTACCGTCATTTTGTTCTGAGTTAATGTACCAGTTTTGTCTGAGCAGATTGTCGTGGCATTTCCCATCGTTTCGCATGCCCTGAGATGTCGGACCAGGTTCTCTTCCTGGTACATTGACTTGGTGGCAAATGATAGAGCCAATGTCACTGCGACAGGGAGACCCTCCGGCACAGCAACCACGATGATTGTGATAGCTTCAATCAAAATGTTCAAGAATGCTTGGCCTTTCTTTGCTCGAGAAAGGGTACTGCTAGAAAGTCCAGCTAAGAATCGAACGAAAAGAATAAAGAATAGGATCCCAGCGGCCAGGCTACCAAGATATCCGATCCATTTAGCCATTTTCGCAAGCTTGACTTGCAAAGGGGTTTCGTCGTTTTCTTCTTGTAGGGATACCATTATTTTGCCAAAACTGCTGTTCTCACCAACCGATGTGACCAAGTAAGTCCCAACACCCTCGAGGACCTTACTCCCAGAGATGATAAAGGGATCCAGCTTAGAGGTCGCCGTGCCATCCTCAATTCTATTCCACACTTCTTGCCCTGCAGTTTTTCTCATAGCATCCGATTCTCCAGTGGCTGAAGATTCATCACATCTGATGCCATGACCATCAATTAGAATGCCATCCGCCGGAATTGAGTCGCCAGATTCTAGGTGGAGAACATCCCCAGCCACCACGTCGTATACCGAGATCATGACTGATTTGCCAGACCGAATGGCTTTGACTTGACGATCGTCTTTCTTGGAGTTAAGCACCACGAACTGTTTTTCTCGTCGATAATCATTGGCACCTGTAACGAGCACGACAAGGATCACCGCGATCATGATTGCCAGTCCCTCCACCCAGTCCACTGATGGTCCATCTCCAGGGTCTGGATTTTGACCAACTGCTTCATAAACACCAAGAGCGAGAGATATTGCTGCAGCAAAGGTTAATATGATGAGTATCTGGTCGTTCCAAGCATTGTAAAACAGCCTCCAGATACTCAGAGATTTCTTTGGCGGAAGGCGGTTGTTTTTGAACACACGTATCCGATCGTGATATTGGCCTTTGACTTCATGACCCGACACTATGACATCCAAATCGATTACCGCACCAGAGCCTGATCCTTTCTTCTGTCTTGCGAATTCTATCGCCTGCTCGAAATCAACTTTCCTGGATACTGACGTTTCGTCCACACTCAGTCCCGCCTTCGAGTCTGTCTGTAACCCTTTCTCCAGACCCTTGATGCCTCCTAAAGCTTTATATGCGGCCAAGGATTTGGGCCCAAGAAGTTTGTTCAACTGACCGGGCGAAAATGCGAAGAGATTGTTTGGCGCCTCGAAGTCCTTCTCATTGCCCTTGTCCGGCCTGAGCGCCTCCTCTGAAGTTACCTCATCTCCCTCGAATCCGGACCGAAAAGTCTTGACATCTGAAGTCGCTCTTGACCTCGCGCCATTTGTGGCTGTATCGGCTTTAGAGTTCCACGAATCTGATCTCGATCTCGATCTCGATGTCCCCGCTGATGTTTCTGCTATTGAATTGAATGACCCTGCTCTTGAGCGCAGTGTGCTTCCCCCTATAGAAGCCGCAGTAGGTGATGATGGGACATGAAGGGTGAGAGAATGGTCGGGAGAATCCTCATCGGAGTTTGATGGGACTTGCTCTGGTTGGAATGACGGTACGTGGAGTGAGCTTGAGTGATCATGAGACGAACTGTCTGAATTGGTATGGGTATGCTGTTGGTGAGATGACTGTGACATGTTAGCAGTAGTAGGGATCGAAGTCGGAGAAGCGCCGACTGTAGTGTCTATGCTGATTGGAGGCGCCAATAGTCGATTGGAGGCCATCAGGATGTATTGAAGAGGATGGCGCTCTCCGGCCTTGAGGTGTATGATGTATAGGAAAGATGCCTATGCCTATGCCAATGCCATGGGTTTGAGCTGAGGAGTAAGACACGGCTGTTGGAAGGCTGTCGGGAATCATGGAGGTGCAGCCCAATTGCCTTATTATTATCGTGGTGTGTGAGTGAGAGGCGAATGGTCACATCCGATGGGCGGTTGAAAAGGCGGCCTCGCCAAGACCGTGGTGGGCTGTGTAATCGATCGCCCCCTTTCTTAGGCGTCACTCGGCTGCACCCCACACTGCGCCAATCCCTTTTGGACAGGAGGCTGGAAAGATATCCACAGCACATCCACAGCCCTCAGCTTATCAGACAGCCCTCAAACATTACTCACGCTCGTTGGGCCTGTAGACGCTGGGCAGACTGTTTGGCATTCAGGCACTGCTATCCAAATGATGCAGTTCTCCTTAACATCTGCGAAGCGCTCAGACGAAAACGTTGAGAACCAATCGGACCCCTGCACCGGCTGTCGATCCTGGCGGCTAGCCACCCACCCTGACTTTATGCCCAGAGACTTCTCGAAGCCACAACGGCTTGTTTCTGTCTAGATATGTCCCACACAGCATTTGATACGACCTTGTCTGAAGATACACAGGATGATCACTTGCAGTCAGTGCAATCCATTGTCCTGCATACTGGACAAATTGATTTACGTTTCACCTTCGCTAAAATGGATGAGACAATTTCGGCACCGCCCTTCCTTCCATTCCTAAGGATCACAACAACACAATCTCAACATCTACCAGCAATTTGTGTGGTTTTCATAAAACCCTCCGCTCCAATTCTCGATTGTTGGCGCCCGGAAATTGAGACATCGAGTCCCGAATCTCATGTTGTCCACCTCTCCGCCCAGGCTCAGGATGCGTAATCTGGCCTCCTGAGCCCCGTTGAAGCCAAGCAGGTGGAATCTTGTTGTCGAGTCCCTTGCCGCAGCCTCTTGGCTATTGCGCTTATTCCACGTCACTGATGATGACCTGTCGAGCTGATACAGCAGGTTCTGTGGTACAGATCTGGTCGAGAAGTGCCTTTGAGTCTGGCGGCAGTGGCGTTGCTTGTGGCTGTGCGGAATATCACGTACTTCGCATTTTGCAAATCGCACCACAAAGTCCCCGAGGTAAACCCCAAAAGGTCATCTGATCTCGTCGTACTCGTCATATTGATGCGTCTTTCTTCGGCAAGGAGACATCCCGGAGCATTAGATGGATGTTATCTTTATCCTTACCTCGGGGGCTTTCATAAGAGCTTTGTCGATTTAGCTAAGATTACGGAAGGAGCCCTTCTCGTTCTAAGGTCTAGTAGAGCTATCACAACGAAACTATGACATACATGGCCCAATATCAGGACTCGTGGTAAGTGAGCATAAGTAGGTAATGGTGAACACATGCGAAAGACGCTCCCACAATATCAGCCTGACCCAATTCCTGGATGGTATACCAGACTCTCAATAGACTTTTTTATTGACAAAGACTAAATACACCGACAATCATATACAGAGCAGCGTTAAATCATACTGGATACTGCTGCCCAAGCTTGACAGGCAAACCCGAACCCACAGCACCCATAGAGCCTGTCTCATGGTTGTCGTTCTCAGTCCCAAGGCAACATTGCTCTGCAGCATTCCTTTCCACTATGTTCGTGCCATGGTAGTAGAATTTCTCAATACATTCAGCGAGCTGAGAACGTAATCATTCTAAACAGAGAGGTCGCATCTACCAAGCATGGATATTTAAAATACAAAGAGTCGAAAATTTTGTGGTTTCACTTTCGCAGCATACATTATTATCAAGTTTCCAGGAAGAGAGAATGATGCGTCCACCCGGCTTAATTTCAATTTCAATTCCCATTTCAATTTCATTACTAGGTTTCCAGCTCGCTTAATGCCGGAAATAAACATCACATCTGGGTGCATCCAAAATATTGATACCTTTGAAAGCGAGCCTAGCGGTGTCTGTCTCACATACACATACTCAAGGACCCTTCTCCCATGTTCCTAGCAAATCAGAGCTTCGGGTGCACAAACTCGACCTCGCGCGACAAGTCGGTAGATGAACTTCGCCAGTCGCCAGTCGCTTGGTTTCGCCGGGAGCAACTTCATCCTTCCCAGATTTGAATTCCTGTACCTTGCAGACGGCAATGGAAATGGTGCCTGTGAATGTATCTATGCACTGTCCAATACCCTGTTGCACCTTCCTACCACCTATCCAACCATGCATGTCTTGCCACTACTACCCACCGCCCTCCTTCCCTTTCTCCACCAGCTCACCGCAACAGCATTAGCAACAGGCTTCCAGAACCACAGAAGCCTCGAGTCACGCCAAAACATCTCCCTGAGTCTTCTGAATGCCCCGTCAAAGTGCGCCTCTGTCCCCCCTACCCATAATTCCTCACTCTAACAACCCACCCAGTCAAGCTCCTGTACGTTGGGCCGTCGACGACACCCATACTCTAGTCTTCACCGCCTACACGCCTTCCTATCCCGAGCGGGACTATTTCGCGGCCCTCATATCCCTCCAAACAGCCATTTTCGCAAATTACACCACCAGCCCTTCGCCCACACTGGAGGAAGAGGTGATCGACTACAACGCCTACGGTATCACAATCGAGATTGACAATTGGTATCGCGCGCTTTATTACAAGCTGCTGAGCCAGATGGTCGGGGAGGTGGGGGCGTTTTTGCAGAGTTGGAAGAAGTGTGAGGCGACGTGGAGGTTGGTCGAGAGGGATGAGCAATTTGGCAGGGGGGCCAGGGTGCTTTGTGTTGGGGCGATCAAGAAGAGGCGGTGATTGGGGGAGGAGAGAATGCGAAAGCGCCGACGGGGTAGGAGTGGACAGTATAGGACGGGAATTTGAAGAAGGAAACCTTCTTAAGAGGCGTGCATCGTTCGGCTCGTCTCAAGAGAGCTTGCCAATCCTTTTTCGCGCCACATCCGTTTTGCCCTGGACCCTAGTCACGTCCTCATCCAGCATTCCCAACATCTCATTCTGCACCTCCAGTTCTTCCTGTATCTGTACGCCCAGCTTCTTTTGCCTAGCCACAGCCTTCGCAAGGACCATGACATCCTCATCCTGTTCCTGCATGAACTGTTTCTGCAACTGCAAAACCCCTTGATTATCCAGTGCGCGAGTCTTGTCACTTTCTTTACCCAGAACACGACCGCCCGCTGGCTTCGAGTTCTGGGTGCCGATGAGAGAGGTTTTGTCCCCGGCATTTGCGATGGTAGTATCGACGGCAGATTTGGCGACCATGGCGCTAAGGAGGCTTTCGAGGCCCTCACGTTCGCGTCTGGCGCTGGATAGAAGGTCGCGCCGGCGACGGAGCTCGCCTTCTCCGATAGAGGAGCCGCCTCTTGCTTGGCCTGATGAGAGGAATTGGAGGCCTGTGTCTAGAGTTCCTATCATGGTGCCAGCTCTTACCAGACCTTTCTTCGCCTGTGCGGAAGCTTCATGTTGACCTTGTGCCGTAGATGCCTGGTCTCTCCGAGTAAGAGCCAACCGGGCATCGTGCAGTTGCGATTTCAGGTCTCGGTGGTGGTCTAACCAGATGACTGGATCCGTGATTGGCTGTGCGCCGCCTGCTCCGTTTATTGTGTTTTGTAGATTTGACGTCAAATTGGATCTCGAGCTAGTGGTGCTAGGCAGGTTGAGGAATGATCTCCAAGCACTCGTATTCCGCCACCGATTATCGTCGGTCTCATTTATAGTGTTGAGATATGCTTCAAGGCCTTTGCGACGCTCTTCTGTGAGTTCGGGGGAGGAAGTCGTTCGTGTGAACCATGACTTTGATGGTAGTGAAGCAGGAGGCGTAGCACCTGCTTGAGAGGTCAGAGTACTATGGAGGGTCGTGAAGTCCGAGTAGCGCTTTTGGAGGGTAAAGGAGCGGAGGGGGAGGCGGAGGGTAATAGTGTAGAGGGTGTATGGTTTGGGCGTGGCGGAGATTTGGGCATTAGGGACGGCAATTTCGACTTGTGGAGCCATGGTATTGATTGTTATCGAAACTGCGGATCGAACATCATGGTAAGGTCCTGTTAGAAAATTCTTGAGCAGATGCCCAATTTTAGTTGATGGTGTTTTGGGATCGATCATTTGACAACAAAAAATTACGGTCGGCTCCAAATCTGGAAGCGAAATTCATCAATTTCATATCGGGATTAGTCCATCCCCCAACTGCACGCTTATGCTACCAATTCTGCAGTTGCAGCCAGGTGGTTTTCGATCTGAAATCCTCCCTGCAGCTCCTATAAAGGCTAACGGCCTTACATACACATGAGACACTTCAAAATGTCTCTTGATCGTCAACAGCTCCTCCTTCTGCTTCAGCGGGTATCTCAAATCCTTCCTGTGGGCAGCTTGTCAGCCATTCCAATAATGCTGTAATGAATGGCAAATACGTACCTCCGTGGAATACAAAATCCCTTGAATATGTTTGACCAATCCTTCCTCATCCTTTTCTATCTCCGGATCTGCCTCAATCGCTTGTTGTACAAGAAGTTCAATATCCCTTAGCTTGCTGAAATAAAAGTCTCGTTCCCGTTCTAGACCCTCTACAGTGACTTTTAGCTGCGTGTTTTCTGCCACGACAGCCGCAGACGCGGCGCCCCCTGCTGCTGGACGACCTGTCCTTGCCCCTGGTGTAGTCGTAGGCGTAGTGCCCCGTCGTGCAGCCCCTGCACCTGATGTTCGTGATGAGGTTGTGACTGGTGTTGGGCCACTGGCAGGAGCACCAGCACCTTTTCGGCGTGCAAGAGCATCGTAGTCACCACCAGGGTAGTATTGATCCCAATATCGTTTGGACCATTGTAGAAATTCTAGATTATCCTGCATCTTGCACTTTACAAGTGACTCGACAGGGACTGGTCGCTCGATACCGTGCTTAGTAAAAGCATCTGCAGCAGACATGATCAGCTTTCTTTGCCTGGCATGACGAAGATCAAGACATCACCCACTCTGGAGAATTTTGAAGTTCTGTAGGTATGCATATTCGGTATTGACGTTGAATTTCACCCGGCTCATAGGCAGGTCCTCTGGTAACCAGAGTATTGGCATGAGACACCTCTAGGTAAGTTTGGTGATGCGAACGTACGAAATATGCTATCATAAATCTGACATAGAGCTGCCCTGAGAATGACATCAGGTCAGCAATTGCCTGCACCGTGCCCTCTTTGACGGTGGGCTTTATACCCCGTTCCACATTGTTCGACTTTTGTGACGTTTAGCTGCAACAGGTTGTTGAGCCACGCGAGTAACTCTTGTCTGGGGAGACCCTGTCAGTAGATTCTTGGTGGAGGAGAGAGTCACTTCAAATTAAAGCATACCGTGATTCACCCATGGAGGGTGGTATACCGAAGTTTGGACAGCTATAGAGAATTGCTAACGATCACACGAAGTTCAGGGAGGTAAGTCAGGTGTAGTGAGGAAATTCGAAATTGTTTCGAGACTTGGATGTGATGTTTACTTATTGAGAAGAGCAGCAGCGTCACTGACGATTGTGAACCAATCAATAATCATCGCGACTTCTTGGCGTCACCGTATAAGTCACCAAGAACCCGCGCATAATTTGTTCTCATTGTGACGTTGTCTTTACACACCATCGAATTGCTGCCAGCATTTTCAAAGAACGTGCTTCATGAGAGCATTGCTAATAACGGTATCTCACCTTCGAAGTCCTCTCCGTTATTCATCTTCTATGTGAGCATTAAGTTGCGTTCTATGTCGTAATCAAAGGGAATATTCTATGGTGACTTCCAGTGCGATCCACCGTCTTTCCCGCAACCTTTTTGTGTTCAGCTTGCCTCTCAAAACGAGAAAATCTCAATCCAAATTCCAATCACGCCTCCAAAGACTCTATCCCAGGAAGCTGGTATCCAAAATCCATGATCACTGCCCGACTGTCCTGACTAGTAGCGATGATGCGTCTGTAGTCTGACTTTGCACTCAGGATCCAACTCGAGGTCCATTTGGTGAAGTTGACAATCGTTTCGCCACTTCGCAGATCGTAGGCTTTTACGCTTGTGTCATAGCTGCCACTGACAACCCTGCCACTACCACTGTCAAGATGGAGTGACCGAACCAATCCTTGGTGACCCCTCATTTCGCGGACCAGCTCGCCAGTGCCTGTGTCGAATTGATAAATGACTTGGTCGTTCCCACCAGCTAGGATGGTCCGCGAATCAGGACTGAACTCCACACAAGCCATGCCTCGATCTCTGCTTGGAAATTCCTTGATACAAAGACCTGATCGTATATTCCAAAGCTTAGCTATGCCATCTCCGCTTGCAGAGACCACTAGGTCACCTCTCAGTTGGACTGCATTGACTGGGCCTCGGTGTCCAGTCATCTTCCGTAGAAAAGCCCCCGTATTACGATCCCAGAGACAGACGGTGGAATCTTTCGAGCAAGAGACAATATGCTTGTCATCGAAGCAAACATCAAGCACGCCAGCTGTATGACGTTTGAGACGCATGATCGATTTATAATCAGCCTTGACGTCCCAGACCATCAACGTACAATCTGACGAGCCAGTGATCATGATTCGATCATCATATTGTAAACACAGAATTGATCCTGTATGATAGGGGAGATTTGGGGCCAACTTGGGCGGAATCCCGGAAGGGGGAGAGAATATTTTCGTAAATGGTCGATTGCCCCGATCTGTCGTATCTGTCGGCAGTGGAGGTACCGCAGATCCGGCACCTCTACTAGGTACCCCTAGAATTTTGATACACTCATAGGTCCTAGCGTCCCAGATCCTGACTGTTCTGTCCCGAGAGCCGGTGAGAATTTTGTCCTCATCAAATTGGACGCAATAGACACTATCTTTGTGCCCCTCTAAGTAAATCGCAGCAGCATGGCCGTCTTTCCACCGCTGTTCTAATGCTTTTCGAGCCCGCCACATATTCTTCCAGTCTTGGCGACCCAGCGATTTACCAGGACCAAGGTGACTTGCAGTCGGTGCAGTAACAGTCTGGCATACATTTTGGAATTCTGCCCGGAAAACATCTCGCCATACATGATGCGAACTCGCCGACCGATGCCAGTCGGATGAGACCAATTCAGCGTTGATCAATGAGCTGGAGTCTAGATAGGACAATATTTGGCCCACGAGTTCCTCGGGTAGCACACCCAAAGGATCTGCATTGAATCTCAGTGAGTATTTCATATAACAAAGATTTGATAGTCCTACCTTTGCGAACAATTGATACATCAAGGTCTGTGACCACTTCTGCATGATCCCGTAACTCAATACCTACCCCACTCTCAGAGTCCCTTGTGAGTTTCGGCTCTGCAAGTCGAAGATTATGCATGGCATCGAGGACTTCATTTTGAGCTGCTGCTGCTGCTCGTGCTGCGGCACCGCTCGGGAGCTTTCCTGGTGGCCGCGGTGATTCGCTCTCATAACCAGGCAACGCTGGCAGCGCAGTATATTCGCCATCATCAGAGATTTGAGGTCCATAGTAGGGTGGTATGGTTACGAACGAAGGAGGAGGTGAGGGGTGGTGAGCCCTAGAAGTCGTGCTCATGCATCTGCGAAACCAGCCATGGGTGGAACTGCGCCCATCATCTTCTAATTCTGGAGCATTCGCGCGTGATGATTTCGGATATTCGTTCGTAAGATTTCTTTGCTCAACGCGAGTTGGTCGACTGAGCGAGAAGAGACCATTTTTCCACCGTGAAGGGGTCCTCTTTGGTTGCGAGTGCTTTCCATCAATTTCCCCTCGTACGTCAAGAGAGCTTTTCAGAGACTTGTCGCAAGAACCCCTCCTGTCTCTAAATATGCATTCGTTACGCTTGATCTCTGGGGTTTTCTCCGGTACTTGGGGCGGGGCAAGCCTTGTAGTAGGGGTCGAGCGCTTAGGTGGACGTGATCTAGATGGCGAAAGGAAGCCCTCGTACTCAAGGAAGAGTTCATGAGCCCCAGCGGTAGAGGTTTTGTCTAGTTTCCCTCTCTTTTCTGGCGCTGAACTCTGCTTGTTCCTCCCAAAGATGTGCTTGAAGTCCATTGTGCGAACTTCCAATCGTTTTGTCACCTCCAGCACCTCATCTTAGAATGATCGGGACACAGAGCTGGAGCGGTTCGAGCACCGTCAGGATCCGGACGCGGCTCAATAACTTTGGGCGAGGGTCATGGGATGTAAACAAAGAGACTGATTTTGGTCTGTTTGGGGGGGAACGCTATACTACCAGCTCCACGAGTCGAGTGGGCATATATGCAAGGTCAATAAATATCACAATGTCCTACAGCGCGAAACAACAAATGCAAAATCCCGTTGATGATTGCCGTTGGTCAAACGGGCACGTTTGAGGAGGTTGGGAGGCCGGTTGTACCAGCGCAAAGTCCAAATTGATGGCACTTAGCGTCTCCACCATGCCATGCCATGATTATCTCCGAAAGGAAAATCATATTGCTGGACTAACACAACATCACCATACCAACAAGAGGCACGTGTTGCAAATATATGTAAGTATAGTGGAAGATCAACTATTCCACTTTCCTGATCTCAATTCATCCTTACTCGGGGCGGACGAGGGGAGTTAGATTTCAATGCCAAGGAATCTCAAGTTTCCGAGGTGGCGTCAGAATCCTTCCAGAGGTAATCTCGTGCAGCCACCACTCATCATGCTTGTACATAATCTTTGGTCATTCTCAAGAAAAGCTTATGTGGACTGCACCCAGAGTAGATGAGGGCCATCTTAGCTCCACTATGGGAGCCAGTGAGCCAGCAGTATCAAGCGTCTACAGATACTTCTTTCTCTACATTGAGCCTATCTCTGCTCTCACTGGCGCCTACTATTCCTTCTTCCAACAGCAGACATACCTCGATCTGACCCACGCCAGTTCGTCACCCAAGGATGGAATCCCGATCTCCACCCAGGTCATCCTCGCGCAGCTGGCAAATCTGTATCTCCTTTTCGCTCTAAATGAAGCCCTGATACTTCGTGTCACTTCGGATCTCAAAGTCTGGCGTGCCGTGCTGTTGTGCTTGCTCATTGCCGATATCGGTCATTTATACAGCGTCAGAGCTGTTGGATGGCCCGTCTATTGGAATGTGATGGGCTGGAACGCAATTGACTGGGGCAATGTGGGCTTTGTGTACGCAGGAGCAGCAATGCGACTCTCATTCCTCTCAGGCTTTGGCGTCAGCAAGATTGGTCAACAGGTGACCAGACGTAGCACTCGACGAAAGAGGCATTAGCCTAGAGTTGCGGGCTAGATGCCCTATTCTGTTGACGTTTCACTTCCTGAGCATTTTTTGAGATTAGGGACGCCAACAGAAGAAACGCTAATATCTAAGGCCCTCACTCCGGAAATCCGCTTGAGTGCTGCACTTTCGCCCAGGTGGGCTTTAGGCAAAATTGTCCGAGACAAACGTACGTTAGAATACTAGATAATGACGTGATCAAGGATTCGATCTAATGATATTTACCGTGTGCAAGTTTATCGGGATTCCTTGGCACCAACTTCTACACTCAACCCCGCCCCGCGCCCGCGTTTTAGGAAATTTTCGAAAAGAAAATTCTAGAAGTGAGTAACTTTTACGAAAAGCCCTAATAACACTATCGTAATATAATATGAATAGTAGTATACTATATAAAATATACTCGGAAGAGCCTACGCTATAATTTGCACTCTTCAGTTAAGGCCTAACGTAAAATTTATTTTAGCTAAATCTGCTGGCAGCATGATTTTCTAGTTTTCTTTTCGAAAATTTCCTAAAACGCGGGCGCGGGGCGGGGTTGAGTGTAGAAGTTGGTGCCAAGGAATCCCGATAAACTTGCACACGGTAAATTCACAATGGTGATGATTGCGGTCCGCACTTACAGTTCATCTACTTTATCGATCCAATTCAACAATCACTTCGGCAATCTTCTTCAGTAGTGAGTGAAACAATTGTGGCGAATACCAAGTAGGAGTGCTCAAACGTTAAAATCACCATTGACACCATCCATCTACGTGAAGTCTCCTCCTTGTGTTACTCAATAGAGTACTTAATAGTTGGCAGTGAGGTTTATATTTCACTTATAAGGAAAGACATGGACCGTTCCTCTTCTTGATCTTCTCGACAACCTCCAAAACTTCTTCTCATTTTATTCTACCACCACCCGTTACCAGCGTCAGCTGGTCAAAGTTTGCCATCATTTTCGATCTATTCAGTATGGAAAATAGTAATCTTCCCGAGGACCATCCAATCGAGTGGCTCGATGACGCCAGAAGGAACTTCAGCATCGAAGGGTCTTACCCTCCTTTTGTAACCGGCAAATCCAATAAGCAACGTACGAGATCAGTCGTTCTAGCCTCCTCTGATGGAACTGTCCCCAGCGTCCTTGTCAGGACCATCATTACAAGGAGACCTTGGGATAGTGATCACGTCTTTTACACCCTTGATGCTCACAATGAGAGAACGATTGTTGCATTCGACGCTGGTGCTCACAAGTGGACGGAGGGAGGCTCAATTTTTTGTGGATCTCGATACCGTCGCTGAGATGGGGAAAACTTTTCGGCGTTGCCAGTGGCTTTCTCATTTACGACGCTTTTGAGTCCTTTGGCCGGCGCAGAGGGCAAAGGACAAATTCAGCCGTCAGGAACTGCTGATGATTCAAACCACCAGCCGTCGATAGCTCACACCTCACCTACTGATGGACAACCAGAACCCTCGGAGGCTCGTTGGAATGATGCTGTGCCCATAACGCGTCGAAGTCTAAGGCGCAGGCTTGTGACACCAAATTCCTCCTTATCGAACGGTTCATCCAGCAAAGTCGCAAGTCCCGCCAGAAAATCACCTATTCGCCAAAAGTACCGCAGGAGAACCAAAATCAGCAAAATCAGAGCGCCATCCTGGATAACAATCAGTTCTGAGGACTCCCCGGAATCTCTGGCGCAAGAGGGCGATTCTCAAGATGACTCTCCTACTAATAGTCCTAGAGCGTATCCAGAGGCTTCAGAGGATAGCGTTTCGCCCCCTGGTCGTGGAGCTTCTACTCCTGCGAAGCGCCGCCTCGGAGATCGTCAATCCTCTGACATGGAAGAAGACTCAATTTGTGGGATCAACGCACCGGCCGAGAACCCCTTTCCTGACACTATGACCTCCACATCGACACAACGCATGAATACCGAGCCCTCATTAAAGCGTCGTGGTCTCTCCTCATACACTCGGACAGTACCAACCATGCCGAGTCCCCAGCCAATGGGACCTCTCTCTCTGACTGCCGAGAAGCAAAGCAGAACGCACTTGCGAGTTTCTCTCGCTGGCGGCCTCATCTCGTATTCGAAACTGAAATTGCACACCTGCATGACCATCTCAGAATTTTTCGACGTGATTGTCAGATGTAGTAGATGCGAGGGGGGCGAATACGTGACAACTATCATGGTCACTTTTGATTGGATGCAAGATGCGGATATCGAGAAGACATTGTTTGTTCAAAAAGACAATATTGATAGCTTTGACATTTTCCTTGGAGACGATTGCGGAGGCACCTTGCTGGGAACAGGAGGGGGGCAAACGTATTGTTGGAGTTGAGGTTGTCAATATGGGCTCATTCTAAGGGCTTTGAAATCTTTTCCTCTGATAAAGAATTGAGGCTGGCTTGTAATTTAGGGCGTCGATCAAGGGATTTTCACCATCGTACAGAGAACATGAAAGCAATGCTTCAATCAATGAGACAAATGGGTCAGAGGCTGCTCGAGAGCAATGTGTAAGATAATTTACACCATTCTAGAAACAGCTAGGAGCGAAGTATTCTGAAGACTGATCGAAATGCTATTCCTCGGTGCTTGTTTGGATTTAGTTTCCTCGACATCACTTGAACAAGGAGTAACGCCAGAATGGGGGCGCTGATTGCACAAAAATCACCCTCTCAAACCGCGTCACTGCGGTGTCCTTGCTACATCCGCTGAATCGAAATACAGATTGTGATATGGGATGGTCCCAATCTACAGTCAAAACCTCACCGTACCTCACCGTAAAACCCATCCCTCACCCTCCTCAACCACCTCAACCCCCCTCCCATCATCCAAACTCCTCCTCCCCGCCTCCAAAATTGCAGTCGTCGCAATCGTATTCCTCGACGTCGGTAACCCTCTCCGATCCAAGTCATCAAGACTTACTCTCCCTTCCTTCAAGGCCGTCACCGCATCTACAAACTTCTCAAAACTAATGTACCCATAGCCGGTCTGGCCATTGAAATTCCCTTCCTCATCAGGTGCGTATTTCATATAAAAGGGGTTGTACCACATCAATTGGCCCTCAGCGTCGGAGGCGACGTCGTAGCCGCGTTTGGCTTAGTCGATGCGGATTTCGCCTTTGCTGGCCATATCTAGAATTCTTGTCATCAAGATATCAAACAGCTCGAAAGAGTCCGTGAAGTGTGTGGGATGTCAAGCTTACAATGAAAATACTGATTTGAATCCATCCCGGCCCTCAACGGCGCCGTCCAACTCGCCGTGTAAACCCCCGTCGCCCTCTTCGTAGCATCGCTTTCTTCACCCACTCTACAAGCAAGGGAATCGTATCTTCTGTCCCCAATACACACCCCAAATCCTCAGCCGTGCCGGTCGACCCACTGGCGGTCACCTTGACAGGTACATACTCCGGCCCCATCGACTCGCAGATATCGACATGGTGTGAATTCAGATAGTAAGAGATGTCGCTTTCCTTACCTGCCCACGCTTTGAACGTTTCCAATTGGCTTTTCGGCTGCGACATGTAGCTATAGAAATAATTGAAATCACCTAGAGTCTTGGCGCAGGCGCCGGCGTCGGCGTAGGCGGGGTCGAAGCGTTTGTGATGCTCGATGTAGACGAAGGCATTGTGTATGCAGGATTCGGAGAGGAGGTGCTGGTGCTCCGAGAGGTATTTGACGGCGGGTTTTGTGATTAAGACGTAGATACCGCGGTGGATGGCGTAGAGGGCGATGGGGTAGTGGGTGGGGTCGGGGGTGAAGATTGTGATTGCGTCGCTGGGGGAGAGTGCGTCGATGGCGGGTTTGTAGGCATCGGGGTCACGGGGCGTTGTGTCGGAAGGGAAGGAGGTGAAGTTCACGTCGAGGTTGTTGTAGACTGAGGAGACGTTTTTTTTGAAGATGCTCGCTTAGGGAAAGGCATAATGAATGAGAGTTGAGATGAAAAGACTTTGTGGAACCTACGTATTGCTGGAAACTTGGTGCCAGATGTGCCCACCATACTCAGGTTCCCTACTTTATCTCGCCGTCGAAGATCGAACAAATTTAAAGCAACGACCCCGATCTTCTTGTCAGATCCGGATTGTCCACCACCTACAAAGCCCGTCGTGTATTCTCCCGTCCCTACCTAAATAATGGCTTCAGCCACTCAACCATGAGAAGCAAACCCAAATTCACGTACCATCAGGACGTTAAGGGGGGCCATTGCGACACAACAGGCCGATGAACGAAAAGACTCTTTCCTAATTTTCTTTTCCAAGATGCGTCAAGAAGATGGAAACCACAGCCAACGAATCCCACAGCAATAGAACAATCCACACAAGGATTCGAGCAAGCTGCCAAGTTGCTATGGCGCTCTATCTGCCGTCAATGACTCGCATTGCGACCGGCCCGCTCCACAGCCGGGATATGGATCTGAATGTTGGACAGATGGGAGATCCTTCGAAAGTACGTCACGTCGTAGACTGGCATCATCCGTAGATGGAAGTCAAAATCCCAAAAGCCAATCTTATGAAACGTGCCCCAAGCCTCACCCGTTTTGTCATGCGACTTGGTGGCGCACCGAACCTTCATCAAATAATCGTGCCACCAACTCTGACGTTCTCCACACACCCACATGAGGCAGGCGTCGGGCGAGACTGAGATTGGATCTTTCCCCCTGTGTCACGCAGTAGTGCCATCAGCACCCGCCGAGACGCCTGCCGGCTTGGCTGACCACGTGAGTTTGACAAGCTTGACCGGCTCTTGCGTTCTGCAGTCCTTTCAGCAGAAGAAACGCTGTGCCGCCCACTGTCGCACCTATCATCATCTATAGTCACCGACTGTCCAGCTGCTGTAAGAGCACCACTCACCATTCTCTCCTTCATCTGAAGCCTTCGACAGACCTCAGTCTAGGTGCTCATTCAACATGCACTTCCTCCTTTAGCCTCGCGAGCCTTGACCCTATCGCCCAAAATGGCCGTCTCGAAAAAGCGGTCGCTCTCTGACATGCAGGACGTCGACCGTCCTGGCCCCAAATTGAGCGATGATGATACCTATCGGATGATGGTCCTTCGTTTTGAACAGACAGAAGACGAAGTAGATCGGCACTTTCTTAAGACTGCCCTTGATCTCGGTATCAACGTCCCTCAAGATCCGAAGACGACGCTCGATCTGGTCACCAACAGCTTCTCTGGTTTGAACATCAACGCAGAGCCCTCAGAGACCATCCCACCACCCGATTCGAGAGCGTCGCCATCAATACATACCGCTTCAGACAGTTCGATTGAACAGCAGAGACATAGGAAGACACCATCGCTCGCTGCAACATCCATAACCTCGGCTTCACTCAGCTCAGTCGCCTCCAACAAATCTAATATTGTCAAGGTCAGGAGAGGGCTCAGACGCATCTCAAGGTTACACAAACGAAAGAACCCCATCGATCCGGTCCCAGACATACCTCCACGAGCGTCGTCGATGCTTCAGATGGCCAGGCCGGGCCTCCAGCCTCAAAGAGCGATAACTGTAGATCAGATACCAACAGTCCCAGACCCACAACCTCATGCGTTAACAACAGACCAGATACATACCCTCGAAGCACCCCAGGCACGAATCACGACTATCCCATATGATCCACTACCTCCTCCTCAGCCTACAGCCGCACCTCTACCGCCTCCACCGCCTCCAGAAGAAAATTCGCTTCGGTCTATTGCTGGCCGCCGGCGCAGCATATCCAATCCAGTACTGAAGAAACTTCGAACCACCCAATTGCAGGAACAGCTTCGCTTCATCAGTTTCGAAGCCTCCCAAAAACGCTTGATGCACACGAAACATCTTCAGAAGAAGCGCGAGGCTCTCTCGCAATACCACAAACTTCAAAAAGATACTCACACTCGTCATGCCGAAGCCCTCACCTCACTCGAAAACCGCCATCTGACGGCGGAAGTTGAACTGCAACGTGCACTTCAAGCGGATCGTCAAGCCTGCGATACCCGACTCAAACACATGCAAGCCTATTGTAACCCTCGGAGTACAGTGGAGGGCATGCCGAACAGAGTGGTCACAAAGGCCGACTACAGACAATTGGAGCAACAGTATCATATCCGTAATGGGATGGATAACCTACACACCTCTCGCATCAATGTCCTCCGTGAAAGACAAGGGAAGCAGGTCGAGCGCATTATGGCTAAGCAAGAAACGGAATTGGAGACATTGGAGTCAGACTTCGAGCGCCAGAACGAGGAGCTTGATACAAGATTCCACGTCGAGGAATCACAGTTACAGGAGGAATTTTCAGAACGTAAGAGAAGGCTTGTATCGAGATGGAATATAGCAGAAGCCATTGAGCGGAGACGATTGGAATTACAGAGTGGTGAAGAACATGGGCCTTTACCAACAATAACATGGTTATCGGACTCAGACAGCAAGAGTAGCGCTCCACCCAGTCCAGTGAGCTCGCGAGGATCACGAGGGATGTCAAGAGACGGGAGATCAAGAGGGATTTCAAGAGACGGATACCCTCTGGAAGCAAAGATGTCATTTGATGCGTTTCATGTGCTCTGATCTTACTTTGCTTTGCACATATGATTTAATGCGGCTCACATATGGGTAAACCATTTTGAGGGAGCGATTATACCGGGACTTCTTGCAAATGTGCATGGATGGGGCTGGGTAAATATTATAGGGAAACGACATCATAATGACTAATTCTCAGAGATTTGGATACTCAATTTGAGTGGCCGACTTTCTTTTCGAACAATGAGCGTAGGTAGCTCTCGTGCTGATGGGTAGCACGTGGTTTGCCGGTGCTACTTTGACTTTGATCTTGTTCGCAGCGTCAGCGTGTCTGAAGCCAAATGCTCCACCATGTGAGTGGTGGTGGCGGGAACACTGACCTATTCCTAGCCACACGAACTTAAAATTCCACAATATCAAAACATGATCAGCATGGCGCTCACCACTTCAGACATCGACTTGTTGTGTCTCATCATCTAGACTTTACGGCTTGGAGCGATGAACCATGTACGTCGCCACATGACTACGATGCCTCTCGCATCCCCCTGCAATCAAGTCTTATCGGCTCGAAGAAGACTACCAACATCAAGACAGAGCTTTTCGCTTAGGCCTATGAAGCTCTGGCGCTCATGAAGCCAATCGTTCTCTAAAGCATCAGCGTACTTGCGTCAATATTCACCTTTTTCGTGAACGAGATCGTACTGGAAATGTCCTCAAGATCTTTGCCTGCTGATGTTACTCCTTTGACATCTATGAAGCTCTCTTAGGCCGCTCCAGGCAATGAAGCGAACGAGGAAATTGACATCCACTTGAAGTCTATCAAGCCCTCGTACCGGAATTTGAGTGACATAACCGTTTCCATAATTCAATACACTCCAGATCACTCGCGACAATCACTCCTTTCCAACAATCTATGAACATTAATCCTCGGCATTCATTATCGTCCATCGTGATCTAATTCTGATATCTTTCCTCCAACAATTTAATTCTTTCTCCTCCAAAGCAGCAATGTCATTTACCTTGTTTCACATCCAATACACCCCCTATCATATATATAGCATATTGCTCCCTGAGATATACCACCATCATGCCCACTAGCTCAGAATTTGGAGGGAAGTAGATGTTGCCCTCTACAAACTCAAAGCTGTCTGTTTCAGCAATGGCCTTGCCGTTGAATTTGGCAGTAGCATAGCAACGTCATTGAAGGCTTTTTCCCTTCCATCTATTGACACGAACTCCTTTGATCCCGATGTTACAAATGAGCGAGACCAGTACAATGATTACGATCTAATTCTGAGACTCTGTCGGTGCAATCTCAAAGCATTCATCGCAGAGTGTCGGTCAATCAACAGCGAACGGGGGCCGGAAGGCATTTTCAAGAGACTACGGGCTCAAGCGAGACCATGGCCACTGGTGGTGGTAAGCCCCAGAGTACCTGAGCAAAAGACAATGATTGTGCTAACAGATCTATGGGCTACTGTAAGTGATGCAAGAGCACTTTGGAATGTGTCTGGGCCTCACAGAAAAGGTTGTCACAGCCGAGAGGAGATTCTGAGACACCTCATCGACACTAATTTACAAGAAGCATCACAGAAGGAATTGCTCGTGCTATGCGCCCTCTGCCGATCCGATTTTCGAACATGACTATAACGACCTACATCAGGAACGGAAAAGCCGAAGCGCCGACATTCGAACAAGCGGAGCACCGAAGCGCGGTTGAGCAAGGCGATGCGGTCAAAGTTTGTTCGAAGGAAAAGTGAAGCAAGAAATGGAATCATTGGCAAGCAGTCTCTCAAAATCAAGAACTTTGAGGATCCACAAGTCTATGAAGTTTCTAAGCTAATACTCATCCAACCAAAGAAAGCGATGGGGATCAAAGGGGCTCGAATTTATCCCAGTGTGCGATGTTCATACTAGCCAGATCAGTTCTCACCTCATCATTCAGCATTGCACCACAACGAAGCACGAAACTGTGGTACGAATCATGACTTACGTAGTAGGTTCGACAGAGCTCAATCTGTAATTGTTAATGACCACAACGCCAACCAAATTACCATAGAACTTCGGAGGGCGAACGCTTTCTGGGAGGCTTTATGGATCTTCGAGGCTCATCGGCGAGAGTTGAATATACTGCAATAGCACTACTTCCGCTTTGCTCAATTAAAGCATGATATTAGAAGCAGAATTACATATATGCACCTGGTGCTGGGCTTGGGATATTATTTCATCCCCTCAATCATCTGAGCTGTATCGTCAAGCGTTATGTTCTTTGGTCCTCTATTTTGCTCGCAATACTTACAGTCTCATGACTCGCAATGGCCATATGGAATGCATTTTGAATGACAGGAAAATCTGGAAGAACATCGAAACAGCTGTGCCACAGGCAATGGCTGAGATCGATCGAAAGATTTTCAATGGGGAATAAGATCAAAGATACTTCGACCGTACATTTGGGCATTTGTGTCGTAGCAAGTTCCCCAATGGAGACTCAACAGACTTGAGATAAGCTCATAAACGCACGACTGACTTCTAGGGACGCTCCGTACCACGAAGACCAGCTCAAGCCGAGGCCGTCTGACAGCGGCACCTGGGTTTAGCTCACCGGTTATTGATCTCCCGCGAGTCGTTTCATTTTTACCAGAGAGAAATCTTTCCAGTTCCACTTTCCAAAGCCCAACCTCACCTCCGCCCATTCCGCAACGACGCTGCTCACAAGAGTCAGCTCTCTTTCGCAAAGCTACTTACATCCGACCGGAGGAAAATCAACCTTCTCTGCCATAAGCGGGTTTCGGCGAGCACTAGGTCAAGTCACCCCTTTTCAACCAGGAACCTTCAACAAAGGAATAGCGAAGAACCACAGTCTGGCTCAACTTGGGGCCGCAAGGAGCTCAAACATTTTCACGTGGAATTCCAATCGGGCTGCAGTTTGAAAGACATCCTCGATGACAGGTACTCTATCACCTCCAGAAACAAGCGCATCGTTCAGAGAAGTATCTCTTACAGGACTCCCTTCCTACCCCCTGAAGAGACAAATACCAATTCTCCTGACCATATATTATATTCGGCAGCAATTCGAACGAATTTTGATGTGTACGAAGATGAGCACTCATTGGTATCAAAGACCGAGCTCATTCCCCTTCCTTCTTCCTTGAAAATCGAATCACTTATTTTAATACCTACATTAGCCCCTTTGAACACATTCACGCAGGAACCAATGCATTCAATGACTGACACCGAGCCCCAGACGGCTCAAAACATCTCGATCCCGCCGAGCTGTGGGTCATGACGGCTAGACTCTTTGACAACGCCTAACTGGTACTTGTCCGTGTATTTTACGCTAGACCTTGTTCATTCTGAGAAATTGTAAAGGGCAATCCAAATAATCTTACACATCAAGACCCCTTTGGTTCTTGCGTTCAGGTGATTGTCACTAGAGTAATGACCTATGAGCGTTTGAAGTCGTGGATCCAGATAGGTGGTGGAATGGGCGGACAGAAACCGTAAATTTTCTGTCGGCATTTAGTTTCGGTTTCCTCAAAAGGTGGGAGAAGACTTTCTGGACTATGGGGATCATCGATAGACGTGTAACTAAGATCATCCGGAACGACACCTTAGGAATGGACCATTATAAAAAAAACCACCTTTTCCACTACCCACACTACCCACAACATGCCAACAGGACCGCACACATCCCTCTCAGCTCTCTCTGAAACATCTCGCCATTCTCCTTTCCTCCCGCAGCCTCAAGCTCACATACACTTCAGAGTCTCTCGGACGCGCAAGTGGAAGCATTTGTCATTATGACGGTGGTACAAGTGGCTAAAGCGTTGAAGGCATGGCTTGGACCACTTTGAGAGTAATGTAAATAGATTCAGATAGATGGAACAATACTGTACTACCAACGGAGGCGACTGCTTATATTACATGTGAAAAGAGCCGTTTCTCACAATCTGCGTTGAAAATTGTGTTTGTAGCTCCTTCCTTCACCCCATATGCATCGTGAATGCCTCACCCCTCCTATCATAGCTCCTTCCTATACCCCGAGGCGCATTGCGAATGCCTCAACTCCCTGTTATAGCCCCTTCACGAAAAGCTGCAGATTCCTTGCAGCGAAGCGAAGGAGCGACCAAGGCGAGATCGCCTTCATCTCGCGCAAGGCCAGCGAGTTGATGTTTTCCCTTCTCTCCCCAAACATCAAATAGAAGCTCATAACATATATTCTTCATTTCTTAATTCCATTACTAAGAGAGACATTGTTTTCCTCATCAGATAGACAGACAATACCGGTGCGGAGAAGATGAAGCAACTCTTCGGCGAGCGCTGTTTCTATTACACAAAGTAAGCACACCGGCCCACCTCCCCCAACATGAAGTCTGATCCAATCCGCTTCCACAGGCATCTAATAGTTGGTGACGTGAAAACCATATTCCAAGATTACTGTACCAGAGGCCATACCAGCACCACAACCTTCGTCGGTGGCGAACATGCTATAGACCCAATCGGAGCGGGCTACAATATCACCACGATAGCTATGGATTCGGGGCGGAACATGAGCGTGGTTGAGCATTCGGTTTTCGAGGTGGAGCACGGGAGTGAGAGCATGCTTTTGAAAAAATTCCCCGGGTTCTGTACCGCGATCGATACGGCACTTGAAGAGGGGAAAACGCTCATTGTGCATAATCTTGCGCGAGGGCAACTTGGTCTATTTATGCTTTGTGCTTATGGTATGTGCTCGTTTTCTCTGAAGAGCATGCCTTGCGTGGTGAAAAGATAGTAATGGCTGATCGAGTGATTGTGTTTCCAGTTATGAAAGTCGAGGGGATCACTCCTGAGGAAGCCTTTGAGTACATCCTGGATAGAATTGGCGATGAAACCGAGCAAGGAATTCCGTTCGAGGTGTTTTGGCCGTCGGATTTGTGCGATCAGCTCAGGTTCTGGGATGGACACAAGGAGGAGCTTCATACAATGATGATGGACTGAGTGCGGAGGAGGAAGGCCTTAGCAGCCGATTGAGGATAAAGCTGTTGCTGGAGAAGGGATAGGGAAACTTGCAACATGTGTTGTATTCTTGAAGGGAACGGATAGGTGTACACCCCCTTTTGATGCATGTACACCCCCCATTTTTATACATGTACACCCCCCCAAATACGGTTAGCCTCCGTGGCTGCGCGACTAATAGTCAGCCTTACCAACGCGCAAATCCATCCACCAAGAAAGTCGCCCCGGGCGCAATCCTATCAACAACCAACGAACCAACCTATGATTACACCCACCACATCCACCACATCCACCACATCGCCTCAATGGACCTATAACCACCTCCAGAAGGCCTATCAGGGGTTACAGTCGGTTACCTCTTGAGCAGCTACCTCGCCGTCGCGGAGGTGGCGGACGACGACGACGACGACTACCCCAAAGGCCAATAGGAACGTCGCTCCAGACCAGCTACAGCGTATGGGGGTATAGCAAGTGGGCAATATACATGGGCTACGACCCCGATGCTTGGTGATATTGCGACGACTAACCCGGATCGGGGATAGCGCTGAAAAAAAGTTTCAAACTCGAAAACCTCGTCAAACGACTGCTTTTGCTTTTTCCGAAGGTTTTTCCGGTTTCAAGAGGTGGACATTTTCGATTATTGCTCAGGGCTTTGGTACTCTATAACCACACCACTTCTTCTCTTTAAGATTACATGGGCTTTGAGATATAGCCTTATACTCGTACCGACGCTAGTCTGTGGCCTTACAGCTGTCGTGCTAACCTCGTCGTCGCCACCTGAGTGACTGGGCGAATTGTCAAAAAAAAAAGTGTTAGCGCCTTGGCATACGACATGATTAAAATGATTGATGATTCTTGCTTGCGTGGCTACTACACTACACCTACGTAACGAACTAATAGAACGACTTCAAAATGTGATCATCAGAGCAATTTGAGACCTCCGTAAGACTCGATTATTTGATTAATAAGGCCGAACTATTGATATGGTGGGGTTGACTTGGTGGAATAGACTTGCGGCGGTTGCGCGCACAGCTAGTCGCGCAACCGCGAGAACTAACCGTATTTGGGGGGGGTGTACATGTATAAAAATGGGGGGTGTACATGCATCAAAAGGGGGTGTACACCTATCCGTTCCCTTCTTGAAAGCGAAAAGCGCCAGGCTAGATTCGCAGCTATAGGTTTTCGCAGTTCATAGTTTCCAACCGACGGGGGATGAGCCCCCAATAATTGACATAGGCGTATCATCATACGTTCCTCTGGCTCCTAACGCCTGCTCATATTTCTTGTAAACCTGGGTTGATTGCATCGCTTGCTGAAATCGTCCGCCCAGCACTGGCTGCCCGGAAAACCTTCGGATGCCTGAGTACTTTTTGGTTCGGTATAAGATACAGACCATTTGACCCAAATGAAGGGCTTTCGTGGGTCTTTGGCCTCGATTGATGCGGCCAGGCTCTACCCCAACCAGTTCTCGATTGCCCTACGGAATGACATCCAACCTCTCCAAAGAGGCGAACCACTTTCGTGTTTGCTCCCCGTAAGCGGCATGTTCCTGGTGCGCTGCATAGGCCTCTGGCCCTTGATTTCATCCTCTGAGAACCAATTACCGTGCAAGCCGTACGGCACTCTCTGGGGTAGATGTACTCTGGCAACAACCTCGGTCATGTTCTTGGCGTTGATGATCCACAGCTCGCTCATAGCATCGCGCTTGCATTCTCCGTCTTCACCAAGCTGAGACTCGTCAAAGACATAGCTCAGTATCCAGCCATCGTCTTCATCAACACCGTCAGAGCGTGGTACAAAGCGGGATTCTTGCGCGTACCACCCTGCAGGCATTTTAAAGACCTGTATTGGATCCTCGGGGTCATCGCTTGCAAGGACTTCGGCTACGCTTCTTGTGTCTACGCATCCCGTGATCTGAGTTGGAGGGGTATGGATTCCACGCTCAATGAGGTTTTCAACATCCATCTTTACGAGAGCATTAATCTTAACAGCTCGGCCGAGAGCGGCGCCGAATGTTGTACCAATGACTGAACAGCCATAAATGTACTTTGCAGGTGACATAGCAGCCGAATCACGAAGAGAAGGGAATTCGAAAGGTATAGCCGAAAGGGCCCACTGTTGTGTAACTGTATTTCTGTCACTTGAAAGATAGGACCCCTCTGTATTAGAAAACTTCGGCAGACAAAATTGGTAGTAGTACAAACGGCACTGCTCTTCTTCTCGCTGATCTGCTGGAATATTAGTTATAGGTTGTGGTGCCGCAATGTTACCAGCACTGAAGACCAGCGAGGCGGAGGTCAGACGACATGCTAGCATATTTACATATTCAGAACTAAAAGATCCCGAGGGGGCTTTGGGATTGATCGAGTTCCAAGAGTTCGCTGTGTGGAAGATGCAGCAAGGGTTTGTCTCGAACCAGCGGACCTCGTGCGGCTTGTAGCGCGGGAACACGCCAAATCTTGACTTACTAGTAGGGTCGTATGCCACCACTGGCTTGTTCTTGGCAAGATTGAGCGGATCCAAAGAAAGTGGGAGATCCATAATGATGGTATGTGTGCTTGAGACTCCAAAGTCGTGCATCATCTTTGCAGAAGTGATACCAGGGACAGGAGTATTGAGCACGCTGGTGGACACCTGGATTTGTTCTTTGCGTGACAAATCATATGTTGATGCAACGATTGAGTAATTGATGTAAGGCGGTATGAATGTTGAGTGATACAGTATCAATTCTTTGGTTTTTGGATCAACCCTCGGCTGGTCTCTGTCAGTATATGCGCTTTTGAATGAATCTTCAACGTACATGAGCAGTCGTCCACTCCTTCATGAAGCTGAGCAAGCTGTTCCCGCCACCCCCGAAGCCAGGGCCCGCCACCTTTCCAATCTCACCTTCATTCGTCATGCCATTGAACCACCCGATGGTTTCAAGGCCCGGCAAGGATATCCGCATTGGGGGACCGCTTTCACATGTAGCCAATGCCCGTCCATCATGATAGAGTACTGCGGTATTTGCAACGCTGATTCGTTTAATCACGGCCTGCGAGCCTGGCAGATGAGAAAGTATGACTAGAGCGATCGTTCTGAAAATACGGAGAATGATAGTGACCAACGAGCTCATGGGATTGACGAGTGTTGCAATACTCGGCAGTATGGGAGTCTTGAGAGACGATGTAGAATTTGATGACAGAAAAACATCGGTCAGGATATACTGATTGACAAACTCCGTCTGGATTGCCCCCTTGTCGTCTGATCGTCTAAAGGACACACCACTGAGCATACCGTCCCCATCAAACCAATGAGCGTCACGCCCAAGAGCCTCGTTAGACGCGGGGTTCCCTCCATTGCGCACGTATTGCCCTCCCGCGAGATCCTTAGGTATGCTCCCTGTATAAGTGCATGGTGTGAGAGGCAACACTTTCTGCACTGGGGCGAAATTCCCTGACAAGTATCTTGGAATCCCGTCAGTAAAGCCTAGGAACACGGGCAGAATCGATATTTACGGGTGACCACATTTGCCCCCTCTCTTTTGCTGGTCTGTCTCTTCCATGTCGCCCTCAGCTCATTACATGAGAACCTTTACAATCATCCGATCATTCGCTCTGTAGAATCAATGCAAGCCTCTCATGGCCTGGGACATGTGATTCGCTGTGGCGAAAACTGTCGTCAGGATCAGTCATGAGTCCATCCGCAAGGTCCGTTTCCCACATCTAGAGCAACGAAGACGTCGGTAGTGGCCGCTTCAGCCGAAGACACTGTTCCTTACCCAGACATTCGCATCGTCTCGGGAAAAGTACCGCAAAACATGGCGTAATTGTGTACGTCTTTCGAGTCCTACACGAATGGGATAAGAGGGTGATGTCATGATGGAGATGCTTCGGCAGCCTCGGCCGCTAAGGCAGGGCCCTGCAGAGCACCCCTGTCAATGCCAATGTCGCCGCTTTTGCACGCTCAGGGAATGCAGATTCAAAGCGCTCGCCACAGACAAGGGAATTGCAGCAACAACGACAACAACAACAACCTCTTGCATGTGACAATGGATACGATCGAAAGGACCACAAACCCATAGTGTTTTGGAGTAGATTCCTATACTTAGATACCTCCCGAGTCACCTGAGAAATCCTCTACAGGCTGCCAACCGCACCAAGACAGCCCTCTTCTGCTAAAGTAGTGTTCCCCGCTTCTGGTGATTCTTGGACAGGCAGCTTCCCGCACCAGAGGATTATGTCTTCTACACCTCTCTCGCGCCGATGAATGTCAGATATGGGGTATGATTATGCCTTGGTGTAAGTTTTCCACTCTGTTCTTCCTGAGTGCCTACTGACACTGTCAGTCACCTCAAGTATACAATACCGCTGGCGGTAGCATTGACTCTCGGCTACAAGCCTCTTTCCACGAGTCTCGGAGTCTACAAGATCCTCTTCCTGATTACAGTATGCTCTTCAACTGTGCAGCTTCATTTAAATTGCAGCTGACCGTGTCTAGATCGCTGTCGTCTCCACAACTCCGTGGGATTCGTACTTGATTCACAATGGGATATGGACTTATCCTCCCAACGCCATCATTGGGCCCACGCTCTTTCGGATCCCGGCAGAGGAAGTCTTCTTCTTTGTTATCCAGACATACAATACCTCTCTTCTCTATCTGCTCCTCAGCAAGCCCACATTCCATCCGGTCTACCTCCGAGGACAAAAGCAACTCGATGACGGGAGGCGATTACGGCTGTGGAGATGGCTTGGCATGATCTCAATAATCGCTTGCATCCTTGCAGGAGCCGGTATGACAATGAAGATGGGAGAAGGCCTCTATATGGGCTTAATCCTTGTCTGGGCAGGGCCATTCATTCTGTTACTCTGGTACGAGCGAGATACTCACATTCTTAACGAGGCGCTAATTGCACTAGGACTCTTGCGTATCAACTGATCATGGAGCTTCCGCTCTCTAACACTCTGGTCCCAATTGCTATCCCTACCCTTTACCTCTGGGTGGTCGACACACTGGCCTTGAAACGAGGCACCTGGGTGATTGAGTCAGGCACAAAGCTGGGGTGGCATCTGTGGGACGGCCTTGAGATAGAAGAAGCTGTCTTCTTCTTGGTGACGAACGTCCTTATCGTATTTGGTTTGATCGCATTCGACAACGCCTTTGCCATCTTACAAACTTTCCCGAGCCTCTTTCGTACCGTCCCTGGGCTTCCGTCCCCGTTATTACTCGTCCGGGCGTTGCTCGTTCCTAGCAGCGCCTATGATGATGATCGTATTCGAGGTTTGCAACAAGCACTGGCACGCCTGAGGGCCAAAAGTCGAAGCTTCTATCTCGCCAGTGGAGTATTTCAAGGCAGACTTCGAATCGATCTGGTACTTTTGTATTCATTCTGTCGCGTGGCGGATGACCTTGTGGACGAAGTTCAGTCAGTAGAAGATGCTAAGCGGTGGATCATCAAGCTCAATGAATACCTCGACATCTGCTACGGAAGGCATAGAACAGTAAAGCCTCAGTATGTCAATGACTTCATTAGTTCTACCTTCCCCCCATCAGCCCAAGCGACACTGGAATTACTCCCGACATCGTATCTATCGCCGGAGCCACTTTACGATCTTTTGAAAGGCTTCGAGACAGATCTTAATTTCTCCTCCATGGAGAACCCTTTTCCAATCAAGGACGAAGAAACATTGGAGATATATGGATTACGAGTTGCTGGTACTGTGGCCGAAGCGTGTCTGGAGCTCGTTTTCCATCACACAAGGAGCCTCGTCCCAGAAAATCAAAGGAACCGCATCGTCCATGCTGGAGGTAGGATGGGCGTTGCCCTTCAGTACATCAACATCGCCCGTGATGTATCTGTCGACGCTGCTAATCGCCGTGTTTACTTTCCAACGACCTGGCTCAAAGAAGAGGCTTTGGTTCATGAGGATATCATCAAGGACCCTGCCAGCCACAAGGCCGAGGTGTTGAGACAGCGGCTATTGGACAAAGCGTTCACAATCTACGACGAAGCCAAAAAGGCCATTGAGGAATTGCCCTCAGAGGCGAGAGGTCCCATGCGGGTGGCAGTCGAAAGCTATGTCGAGATCGGCAGAGTCTTGAGAGAGCCAGGGTACAGACTCAAAGCTGGCAGAGCAACCGTGCCGAAGCTGAGACGACTCAAAGTTGCGTGGAACGCCTTGAACAAAAGCTAATGATCTAGATGGTGTATATAGGCGCCTGGGTCCTGTTCATACGGGATGCAATTGTAGATATTGTTTGAGATACCACTTTGTTTAAGCCACGGCGGCTGATCTTAATCCTATTTGTAGATATCAATCTTCGCTTTACTCAATACCACCCCATTCAACCTCAGCGTGCTGGGCTCCTGTCTCTGCCAAGCCGTGTGTAAATTTAACAACCTCCTTATTTCAAATAATTAACACACCGAGTTCTCACTTGCGATCTTCCAGCATTCTTTCCGGCCGTAACTAGTCGACTCCCTCAGAAAATGACCGAGACTTCGCCTCATAGACCTTCAACATCGTCGATGCGCAGTTCTCTTGAGGTCGTCAGAAGAGACTGTGCCTATACACCATATGCCATGGAAATCTGCAAAATCTTTGGCAATGACAGCGAAGTCGAAGTATTCACAACTGTACACTACAACGGTAGACTCATTATCTTCAAATTCGTCTTTGATCCTGCGAACTACCACAGCATCCCAAGTCGCATAGTGATGTACCATTACACTGTACCAGACGATGCAAGGAATATATTTCTAGATGACGATTCCTGGGTTGAGATTATTCGATCAACGATTGATTCTGTGTTGGAGTACTGTACGGATCATCATGCTGATACAATGCCGGACGTCGTATTCGAGATATATGAGGACAGTGGAGAGATGATTCGCTGGCGCGAAGTTCACGAACGTGGCTATCAAGAGAATGTCGAGCCGCTTTTATTGACAGCGAGCGGTATACACGGAAGTACGAAGGAAAGCTGGACCACTCCTGAGACCGATCACTCTAACGTAGTTCACCTTTCCCACAATTTGGGAGGCAGAGGTGACTGTGAGCTTGTGTGTTTGAAGGATACGACTAATTTGACTCTGCCTCCTTTCGACTTGAAAACCAAGGACGACAGGGAGCTCGCGCATTCCAATGACACCGTCAAGGGCTTGTTCGTGTTCAAAGGTGTGGGTCTCTACACCTATCTTCAACATACGACTGAAACGGCTCCTCGAATTGAGACCTTCTATCACGAACTTCGGACTGTGCGCTCCATTCCCAGGCACCCAAACATTATTTCAGCCTGTTCCTTGACATATCTGTATGTCACGGCCAAAAAGATCGACAGCGATCAGCAACTCGTTTGCGGTACATTGACCCCTTATATGGGCAAAGGCACCTTGGATGATCAGGTTTCGAAGGGGATGAACAAAAAGACGCATACAACGCTGGTAGACAAAGCGAAGTGGTGTCTCCAAATGTCCTCAGCGATCGCTCACACCCACCACATAGCACAAAGCTTTCACATGGACATCAAACCTTCCAATATGCTCTTAGATGACAACAAAGACTTAATCTTGATCGACTGGGAGCAGAGTGGCGCACCAACATGCAGCCTAGCACCCGAAGCTGATGGCACTTGGGACGTCAAAGAAACGGAGGAAGGGGAGCTGGTCTACGAGAAATACACAGGCCCACCTCGCCAGAATCTTACATATGGAAGCCCCAAATGGAACGTCTTTCCTATGTGGCGTGACGAGTGCCCAAAAGCATTAGAAAAGGCAGAGGTGCATAGCCTTGGTAAGACGATGTGGATGCTATTACAGGGGGTAGCTGAACTCGAGGAGGCGTTTCGTGACGGGAATATTTATTGGACTGATAATGACATTCCGGAAGATTGGAGAGACATCGTGGAGCAATGCTTGCATCCTGACCCGAATATGAGGATTGGATTATCAGAACTGGTGGAGCTTTGGGAGGGCGTGAAAGAGAGGGTGGGGTTTTTCCCGTCGAAGGTAGAAGACGAGATATGTCTTATCGCTAGACCGTTCTTATAGATGGTCTGATACCTTACTGAATACAATGCGGAGCCGTTGGCATGCCCTACAATCAATTTTAAAGAGCAAATATGCTTTGCTTTGGCAAGGCCTGCCCTAGGAGGCCCTGAACTCTCAGGGAGTCTGGCCCAAGCTCCAGCCTTTGCCCCCGCCTAAAACTACACAGCGTCATCATTCCGAGGCCTCCTCAAACCATCCAACATGTAGTCTCTCAAGCCCAGGGTATCTCACCCACCCCATCTACCATGGCCGAGAAGACCGGCCAGAAGACTGCAATCATAGTCGGTGCTGGAGTAGGCGGTGTCGCAACAGCAGCCCGTCTCGCCAAAGCTGGCTTCAAGGTCACAGTCTTCGAGAAGAACGACTTCACAGGTGGTCGGTGTTCTCTCATACATCATGACGGCTACGTGTGTTTTTCTTCTACCCTGCCATCCTCCATTCGTAGCTAATATCATTCTCAGCGCTTCGATCAAGGACCATCTCTCCTTCTGCTCCCCCATCTCTTCCGCGAAGCTTTCTATGACCTGGACACTTCCCTCGAGGCCGAGGGCGTGGAGCTTATGAAATGCGAACCAAATTACAACCTCTGGTTTAGTGATGGCGAGTCCTTCGAGCTTTCGACAGATGTATCGAGAATGAAAGAAGAGGTGGAGAAGTGGGAGGGCAAAGATGGCTTTGAGCGGTACTTGGGCTTTCTACAGGAGGCGCATCGTCACTATGAGTTGAGCGTCACACATGTTCTCAAGAAGAATTTCACCTCACTCCTGTCCATGACTCGACCCTCATTTCTACGGCATCTCCTCGAATTGCACCCCTTCGAGAGTATATACTCCCGCGCCTCAAAGTATTTCTGGACCGAGCGGCTTCGGCGAGTCTTTACGTTTGGGAGTATGTACATGGGGATGTCGCCATTTGATGCCCCTGGGACATACAGTCTGCTTCAATACACCGAACTAGCAGAAGGTATCTGGTATCCCAAAGGTGGCTTCCACAGCATCATAGCTGCCCTCGTCCGCGTCGGCGAACGTTACGGCGTCAAATACCGGCTCTCCACCCCCATATCCTCTATCCAACTCTCCCCCGACAACCGCCGCGCAACAGGCGTCATACTCCCCAGCGGCGAAACTATCTCCGCAGACATAGTCATTATAAACGCAGACCTAGTCTACGCCTACAACAACCTTCTCCCCTCCTCCTCAACCGCCCGCTCCCTCCAGAAACGTCCCGCAAGCTGTAGTTCCATATCTTTCTACTGGGCCATGAATCGCCAGATTCCCGAACTTACAACCCACAACATCTTCCTCGCAGACGACTACCGCGAATCCTTCGACGACATCTTCAAACGGCAATTAATCCCCTCGCAACCATCCTTCTACGTCAACGTTCCCTCGAGAATCGATCCCGCAGCAGCACCAGAGGGCAAAGATTCTATCGTCGTCCTTGTGCCCGTGGGCCATCTCCTATCTGAACAAGAAGGCGCCGGTATCGACATCTCCAGCAAACAAGACTGGGACGCCATGGTCACCTCGGCGCGTGAGACCGTCTTCTCGACCATCGAAGCCCGCACCGGCGCGCGTGATCTCCAAGGCGCACTAGTCAAAGAAATCGTGAATACGCCACAAAGTTGGAAAGATGTTTTCAATCTCGATAAAGGGGCAATACTGGGCCTGAGTCACAGTTTCTTCAATGTCCTGTGTTTCAGGCCGTCTACAAAACATGCTTCGATCGATCGATTGCATTTCGTGGGCGCCTCGACGCATCCGGGGACTGGAGTTCCGATATGCTTGGCGGGAAGTAAGGTTACGAGTGAGCAGGTTCTGGGGGTGTTTGGGATGGAGGCGCCGTGGGCAACCAAGGGACAAGGGTCGGGGAAGCAGGAGATGAAGGAAATTGACAAGGTGCATGTGTTGCCGCTTTTGTCCAATTTCCACATCGTCTTGCTGGTTTTGGGAATCATGATGATATTGGGCTTTCTGAGAGGGTTTGGGGAATTAGGGGTTTCGGTGATCTGATAGTCCACGGACGAATTTGTAGAAGAAGTAAATATTTACACCAGACAAAGTAACATCTTCAGTATTAGGACTGCTGCTCAATGTTAGACACCATTACATTCTCTTGGGTAGACCCATTTGCATTGTAAGAGAACTCGTCACTGTTCTGTTCCTCATTCAGAACTGCATATTTTGCCAAACGCATATTCTGCTGTTAGAGTCGGCACGCAATACAAGAGTTTTCCCACCCTGTTTCGATAGTAAACTCTCTGAAAGAAAACACCTCATCGCCGCTTGAAGATTGTTGTCTCTGCTTCCGTCCCCTCGCTCGCAGCGATGCTGAAGCCTGACAGGTCCACGACTCGAGATTGAAGCTTTCGCTGGGCTTGAAGCGAATCCCCAACGAGCAGAGCTTCATTTCCCTGCCAAGATTGCTCTGTCATCAGAAGTTCCGAGCTTCACACGGGCGCCGCCAGTCAGGATCATTCGCTCGGCTCGGCTGGAGAAGCTTTTTCAAGCTTTCAAAGCGGCACTGCGAATCGAGAGCTGCATGGTCCCAATGTCAGACGCGCATCAGAAATGCACTTGCCACTTCGAAGGCGGGGAAAGTCTCATGACCATCAGAATTGACAACGACTGCGGCATCACGTTGCATGCAGGCGACTCTGCCAAAGCAGTTGCCCAAGCAGATGTTTTGTCGGGTCTAACCGAATGCCGCCCTTGCCGGTCGTAAATTGATGAGCGGAAGGGTTTTCCAGGGAATAACTCCTGGGATAAAGTAGCCTTAACGGCCTAGTCGGCCTAGTGGGCCTACCTAGTCAGCTGCAGTCGCAAGGATCAGCTAATCACACCCGGAACCATAAAGTAAGTGCGTAGCCGCTACTTCCGCTAGAGCTCAAGTGGTGATCTCATTCGATGAATTTTTCATTTCCAGCTGGCAGCGCCTTGCCGGAGGTAGTCCTCCCACCAGTATTATTTGTCAAGTCTCGCGGGCTATACCACAAGAGCAGTGGCCTGACTCATAGTGTGCTGGGAGGGGCCACTCCAATTCAGGCTTCCTTGCAGAGAAGGCGTGGGTCGGTCGGAATCGGAAACACCAGCGGAATGTACAGGGCGATGACCGTCACGAGTCCTGCGACCCCCCTCGGGAATAATGGCAATGAGCGACCATGGAAAAAATAATCAATAATCGGAAGCGTCGGAGGATCAGCGATGCAATGAGTGAGGGTGGTGATGGGATGAGATGGGATTGGTAGAGCAAGGGTGATGCAATGCCAGAGCTATGTCATCGGATTGCATACTACCTTAGTGCCGCCCTTCATATGAATACTGACATCGCCGCCCTACCAATCTGCTTCTCTCTTGCCTTCAGTCAACAAACACACTCAACCTCACCACCAACTCCAGCATCATTCCAGCTGCAATGGATCTCACCAAGCGTACCAACAATGCCATCGAAGCCAATGGCGACCACTTTGTCAATGGCGCTGCCGCTGACATCGCCATCACCTCCCATGGCTCAGACTGGTACTTCGTACGTACCTTCCACCGCATTCTTGAGCGTAGTGGCTGACTTCCTCCAGACCGTCTGCGCCGTGATGTTCGTATCTACCCTCGCCTTTATGGGTGTCTCCTACACCAAGCCTCGTCCCCACCGAGTGTTCCACTACATCACCGCTGCGATCACAATGGTCGCTTCCATCGCCTACTTCACCATGGGCGCCGATTTGGGACAGACTGGTATCAAGCCTGAATTCATGCGCAGCAACCCCAAGGTCCATGGTGACCTCCGTGAGATCTTCTACGTTCGATACCTCGATTGGTATGTATTTGGTGTTCGGTGACTACGGAATCTGAGCTGACGGGAAAAGGGTCATCACTACACCACTACTGCTCATGGACCTCCTCCTGACGGCCGGTCTCCCATGGCCTACCATCCTTTACACCATATTGATCGATGAGATCATGATTATCACTGGTCTCATTGGCGCATTGGTTGTGTCGAGCTACAAGGTGTGCAATATCCTAGTATCTGACTTGACTTTTGCTAATATATCATCAGTGGGGTTACTTCGTCTTTGGCTGCGTAGCCTTCTTTTGGGTTGCTTGGACTGTCACCTGGACTGCACGCAAGCACGCTCTCGCCATCGGCGAGGATGTCCACCGAACTTACCTCATTTGCGGCGTCTGGACCATCTTCTTGTGGTTCCTGTACCCTATCGCCTGGGGACTTTGCGAGGGTGGCAACGTCATTTCACCAGACTCGGAGGCCGTCTTCTACGGTATCTTGGATCTTCTGGCCAAGCCAGTGTTCGGTGCTCTCCTGCTCTGGGGTCACCGCAACATTGACCCTGGACGACTTGGCCGTAAGTTTTGCATTTCTTGAACTGCAGATATCCGCTAACGTCTCATAGTCCACATCCGCGATTACGATGCCGCGCCGATGTACACTGCCGGTACTGAGAAGATGGATCCAAACCGTGGTCACACTAATGCCACCAACGGGGATGGCAACACCGCCACCACCAGCGGTGCCGTCGTTTGAGTTGGATGATGGACATTGGCAGTGGAAGTGAATCAGGGACGTGATATCAAATGCCGCTCAATACCAATCTGTGTGCTTTTAGCGAATGGTTCTATTATACCACTAGTAAGCGTAATATCTAGCTTTGGATACTCTCAGCAAGCAATGTCTCTCGCTCAAAGCCAAAATGAATTCATCTAAGCCCATGAGAGCCGAATTCGTGAGTGTACTTTTGCGATTGATCATTCCTCCAGTGAACTTCGTGCCCAATGAGCAGTCCCCTGAATCCCCGTTGACCATACATGATTATACCGCGGGCCTTTGATTCTGTTTGCACGTAAATGATTTGCTGGGAAAAGTGTAAATATACTCCGAAATAAATGCCGACCAGTCTATCGTCCTCTGGACGCCCTATATGCTCCGATGGTCTAGGTAAGAACAAATCCACAATCTTAACTCCAATCCCATGACTCAACTCCCTCCGGTGGTATGATTCTCGCTTAGGGTCCACCCTGAACATGTCATGCGAGAGGCCCCGCGTTCGAATCGCGGTTGGAGCCCATCTTTTTGTGATTTGGTGGCTCTGCTGTTTGTTTTTGCGTTGGTGGAGGAATGGGTGGTGTGGAGTTGTGGAGTGGGAGGGTAGGTTTGCCGGATTGGCTGGGACGAAGCATCATGAAGGGAGGGAGGGAAGGTGTGCCGAATTGGCGCTGGGTGTCGCGGCGCGTGAAGTGGAAAGGGGGATGAGGATGTGGACTTGATCTTGCGAGGGAATTTTGACGAGGGGCGTTGAGTCGTTGGAGAGTGAGTGATTGTAAGGTGAAGAGAGTTGTGTGTCGGCTTTGTCACTTGCTGGTGTGTAAGGGACCAGTGAGCAGCATATTGAAGTGAGGGTGCATTGTCAGTGATTTGACTCCTGCCGTGGTAGGTTGATGCCATGGGCATTGTTTGCCTGGTTTGCGCTGCATTGAACCAGGATTAGCACTGTGACCACTACTTGTTGGTCTTCTTCCATTACTTACACTCGATATTGAGTACAGTGAAGCTGTGAGCGCACATATAATCTTCTCGCGCGAAAAGAAATAAAACAATCTGGTAGGCGTCTTCATCTTTGTTGCTAATTGTGACTTTTCCTTGCTGTTGGAGTCAAGATCACTACTGAACTTGTCCATGTGATGTGATTTCATACCATTTACTGCACTTTCGAGTGGATTTGTGAGGAATGGCATTGTTGATAGCTTTAATGAAGTCACCGTGCGTAGCTGCCTTCTGTGTTTGTAGCCATTGTTGTTTCTTGATAGAAAGTACTGTGAAGAGGTGTGTCAGCATCAGAAAGGACAGGTCAGGTCTTCTTATTCCAATACTTCATTACTGCACTCGAGTATGCCGAGACTTTGACCTGGGGCATTTGAGCTGTTTTGAGAGTTGAACCAAGGCAAAGCAAGCTCAACAGAATGCATTACAAATCAATGATGGTTCTGTGTGTCTCCAGCGTACGAAGTACCTATGGGTCGCTCAATAAGAAAGACTGGCCCACATTGACCATCAAGGAGCAAATGTGGGCGGGTGAATTTGACCATGAAGGCACCTGACATGCTTTTCAATCACTGAGCTTCACCAGCTACAGTCACATCGGCCGACTCGGCGGACCAGGCGCATGAAGGGGAAGATGTGAAACCAAACTATGATGTCGCCAGGCCTTCATCGCCCTGCGTGACCACTAGTGCGAGGCAGTGAGGAGTACTTAAAGACTCTTCCCACCCTCCCAATTCTTCTTTCTTTCTTTATCCTCCACACCACTCTCAAGCACCAACACACTTGTATCAAAGGTTGCATCCATCTTCAACCTATATATACACTGTCTTCCACTTTCTATCTTCTTTGCTTGATGGCATTCAAACATCCTGAGTCCAAATCGCCCATGGCTCACATGAAAGTACTCTTGCTCAAGCAAGGTTCCAACACACACTTATTGCATGAATTACTTCGCTGCCTGGTGCAGCGCTGCTCGCCGACCTGTTGGGATGTCGAGATATTCAGCAACGTGGTGTTGTTTGACATCGTTCTTTTCGCTTCAGGAATGTGGACAGCCATCCTGTCACCCATGCATCCATACATTCTAGTTCCCATTGTGCCGAGCTCGAAAGTGACCGTTTCTGGCTGCCGCTCCACTTCAGAGAGATTCTCTCCGGCTACTATCCAGCCCTAAGTATATTTGTTTCAATGGCAGTCTACATCAAAGAACACATCACGGACTTCACCCCATCGCAAGCTCATCCACTATGTGGAGTACATGCACACTTATAACAAATAGCGGTCTATGTCCTTAGGGCTTTGACTTTCCTATCTTGGATGCCATAGCCACCAAAACGAAGATGTCTCATCACCCCTTTTATCCTACACTTCGCTGTCCTCTACCATCAGCATGGTCTGAACTTGGGGCAACCCCTCTGATGCGAGAACAACGTCCAGGACAGTGGCCCTGTATCTCGTCCTCCTGAATGGGAATACATCACATCGAGCTGAAGTCGAACATTTCACCACAGTGGAAAAAGCCAATAGGGCTCTGAAACCGCTTCAAGGCACCAACAAAGGAGATCCTAGCAACCGTGTATTGGTTCATCGGAAGATTGGATTCCAAGACTAAGAGCAGCAGGTGAGCATCCCTCACACTATCACTGTTGATACATGCTAACGCCTAACGAAAAAGATTGAAAAAGGACAGCTTTCAACAAAACGTGAGACACTTGGGATGAACGCCCCCAGAAATCATCCTGAGCCAGGGAGATTCCTGTTTCAAGACCAAGACTCGAAGATGTTCATCTATATCATCATTGGTACCATCGGCAATCAAGACAGACAATCAAAAGAAATCCTGGAAAAAGAAAGGCGGTGGATGGATCTTTTGAGACAAACACACCATTACACCAAGCAAGAAGAAGTTTGTTTTCCTTCGTCTACAACCAAGAAAAACCTAGGAAGTCCTCATCGTGAGTGAAAGACTTGGGGCCACTTGCAAAGGACGTGGCGAGCTTCAACGTCATTATTGGGTGAATCACTTCCAGAAGGAACACATTTCCACATCCACTGGCGTTGCCTCGGGAGATTGTACCTCGTGCAGTGTTTTACACCTTTTTTTCTTTGAAGCTTTGGCACTGCCCCGAACAAAGCGAAAGAGAAGGCGAGTGGAGTGTTCAAGAAATTTTGCGTGTGACACTGGCAAGCGATGCCTCCAAGCCCACAAGGAGGGTTCAATTTGGTTTGCCTGAGATTGGAGGGTCGTAGAGTACGAAGCCAAAATTCAGGGGCTCAAGAGCAGCGAGAAGGGATGCAATGCAATACGTCAGCAATAAGGTCGGTTATCTTGCTGTCGAAAAGTCGATTTATTGCAACACGATTGATCAAAAATACGCCCATAATCCAGCTTGGCATGCAATCCAGCCAGATACGAAGCTCGCCAGAGGGTCAAAGAACTGGGGTCTATTTGCTTAATCAAAACTACTCATACACTCCAGCCTGGCATGCCATCCAGCCAGATACGAAGCTCGCCAGAACGCCAAAAAAGGTGATCTGTTGCGACAAGTTGGACAGAATGCGCCCAATCGCCCTACATCCTTGTGCAACATGCGCCAAGTCACCAAAAGATCTATCGCGCTCCCTTCAACTCTGCGGCCACTGCAGAACCACCCTCGGAGAGAGGAGAGAAAGATAGTGTCATAAGAATAAAAGAGTGAGCGGCAAGATCAGGGGTCGAGGAGCCATCAGTAGGAGAATCTCAGGATAGAGAGTTTGTACAGTACTTCGTTCCTCCAGGCTCCGATCTTAGACCTCACTGTTGATGGGAGAATAGTCTATACTTGCTTGCCCAGAAGCGAGACACAAAATGCCAAAAACACCAGCAAGTCTGGGGCGGGAGAGTGGGATGGCGCGCGTATTTGAGGAATTGTTTAAATTTTACACACTTACTCTCAAGAAAAAAATCAGAGAGATGGCGGTCAATTGGTCAGCACAATAGCCCAATCACCCTCACAAGAAGGAGAGAAAGGTAGGACCAGAAGGATAAAGAAGTGAGCGGCAAGGGAACGAGTGGACGAGCTGTCAGCAGAAGAATCTCAAAAGGGGGGACCTGCGCAATGTCTACTTCTTCCTAGCCCTCATGACAGACTTCATCAATATTAATGGGAGAATGTTGTGTACTTGTCCAGAAGCAAGAGACGAAGTGTGGGACTCACTCAACAAGTCTGGCGCGGGAGAATTGGATGGAAGTTCTTCTGGAAAGGATTTCTTCCCTTCTACACAGTTACTCGGTCCGGATACGGAGTGGCCCACAGAAGGTGGGCCTTGCAATGCAGATTGCTCTACGATTTGAGGGCTCTCACAACATAATCCAATTTTTTACATTTATTCTCCAAACCCTTTGGAATTTCTTTCACCGAGTGAGAGTATCGTCATCAGAACAGCGCATAGGAAATGTCAGCATTCGCTGCACAACAATGCTGCATTGGGCTATCAGCTTCAGTAACTTCTGAACCTCACGGAGAGCTATCAGAGCCACAACCGAGCGAATAAGAGGATGCTATGATCGTGGAATTTCCAAATCTCGAAGGATATTTGTTCAATTACCATATGGAAATAGGAGTTGAATAAGGCCGAAGCGATCCAAACGAACGTCATGGAGATCGTGAGCGACGACCATTCACCCCTCGACTCTACAAGAAGGTGAGATGAAATTGCCCCAGCGCGGTGAAGGAGGGAGACATGTAAGAAGGTAAGCATCGTGCAACCCTACACATCGATGGGCCGCCCATGATCTATGGACACTGATCCCCTCGCAGAAGACAAGCAGAACGTCATTCCGGCAACCAGAAGGACTTGATAGTCAAAACTCGACTCCAGAGAGTCAATAATCAACGGAGATGAAGGCTAGCAAGCTAGCGGTGGTTGTGTATGAGGAAATGAAGTCGTCGACAGTGGATGGAGGGCCAGAAATTTGCTGTCATGCGGCTTGACTAATCATTGACTCGCCAGAACGATCAATTGAATGGTGTCCCTGTCTTCAGACACAACAAAATACTAGGAATGGTCATTTTGCTCCCCAGGGGTCGTCTGGAATATTGGTACGGTCTACATACAGAGCGGTAGTTCTAACGCTGACGACGATCAGGTAGCGAGACCGCCGAAACGATAGGGAATATCCAGAGAGGCGGTGGAAGTTGAAGAAGACTCTTCGTGTGGTCTCTCACTGCTGCGTCTCTCCATCCTATTGCTAATGTTGTAGTACGATGAAGCACAGTCAATGATCTACGATCTCCAATCAATTGTTGCGAATGGAGATTACGCTCCGATCGATTCACGGCATATGTTCACAACACCTTTCTCACACATCCTTTACTCTGCATGCGGTCCATCACCACAACTCGATTGAGGAATAGGTGAGAATGAGTGAAGAGGAATCTGGGAGCACCATCAGGAAAAGGAGCTGTCAATGCTACCCACATGCGGAATGCGGTCAAAACATTGAGATTTCGAGTCGTTTGAAGAAATGGAGATCGGCACTCGGCCTTTGGATCACTGAGGTTGCGGACTAATGAGCAAGGTTATGAAAATAGTAGGGATTTCAGATCATGTTTAGTTCACAGTGGCAGGTAGACAATGAGATTGTCGGTTGCTAGCTCTGCCAATGGAGTTAGAATCAATGCCCGTTACATGTGCCTGAGGTGTCAGTGAAGGCTAGTCAATTTCTTGTTAGGCCTTTTTGACGCCTGCGGTGGTGAGACCTACGGTTGAACAAGACAAAGGGCTCAAAATTCTTGACATGCACTCATGCAG
>JAABUP010001054.1_pt1 | contig 58981 bp, 69 predicted proteins | sample 5559201 | NCBI WGS metagenome assembly JAABUP01 (sample SAMN10711887, study PRJNA513373) | rock metagenome | isolation source: Antarctica rocks | place: Antarctica | reverse complement strand
ATCTTTGATCATGTCTGCAAGAATGCCATCTATGCCAGGACTTTTGCCACGTTTCAAGCGCTTGATGCACTGACTCAGCTCATCAGCAGCAATGTCTGCATTGAGGCATGTATCCTCAGTGCAAGATGTAGATACACCTGAGTCAGCCGGTCTCTGGGGAGCCGACTGGGGCTCGGCTCCCATCAAGCCTCTGAAGGCCTCAAACTGCGCGCTCAGCTCAACTGGGCATGCATTGCTCTGAGGTGCCTTAAAAGCCTTCCAGAACTGGCAAGGATCTCTTGCAGACAGCTCGCATAGCTCGACATTGCGCTTTTGGGTCCATGTCTCCTTAACCCTGTCAATCACAGATCGAAACTTCTTTTCAGCAACATTTTTTTCTGCTGCAGTGCTATGCGAGTTCTTGTACACAGCTTCTTTGAGAGCAAGGGCTTCTCTGCAACTGCTATCAAACCACGGCTGATTTTTGCGTGAATGCGCACAATTTCGTGCTTCAGTGTCAAGGTAAAGACTGCTGATCTGCCAGGGCTGTTTCCAGCAGCCCCTGCCCTTGCCATCGTTCCTCTTTCTCTTCACGCCTGAGGTTGACGCTGGCTGGTCAGCAGTCAGCTCTACAGAAACAAGCAAACATTCTGAACAGCTAAGAGCGCGCCATGCAGCACAGCACAGCACAGCACAGCACAGCATGACAGAACATAGCACAGAACAGCACAGCACAGCGTGGCACGGCACGGCACAGCACAGCACAGCAGAGCACAGCACAGCACAACACGGCACGGCGAAACATCAGGAAAGCAAACTTCACAGTCTGCGCAGCCATCTTGTGACAGCACAGCAACTATGATTGACCAAAGCTGCCACATAGAGGCAAATGCACATCTAGACGTACGCTGAGACCTGTTACAGCAGCCTGTATTGTCACACCGGTGACAAGTGCACTGTCCCGAGACACCTGCGATGCCGACACGGTCTCGAAATTAGATGTCCAATTGTCTAGCAATGACACGCTAAGTAGGCTTGGCCTTTCGACTCACAGGGACGCAGGCGAGTAGCCTCGCAGGGCTGCTTGACTTTGTACACTCTTGACTTACCAAACGGGCCAGAGCATGCAACAAAGACAAATTGCCGTCTGTCTGGCTCGTCTGGGCTTCGAACAAACAACTCCTGTCATGCGCAGTGACAGGCTGTTGTGCGTCAAGTACACTGGAAGTGCGCTTGCTTTCAGACATCTGCGCTCTCGATAGACAGCGAGCAAGACCTTACCCATCAGTACTTTGCAGCTGTGTCTTGAGCTTAGCTGGCACAAGTGTAACATGTTTCGGTCCAATTAGACTGCTGCCAGCGGGCAAGTTCATTGTCACACACCCGATGCACTGTTCTTGACTGCACGGAGACTCGCGAGACATTTTGCAGGTACGTCCAACAAACGCTTGATGCAGATCTGCGTCGCGATGACAGGATGCCAAATCTCGCAACAGAACTAGCGCGACATGGCGTGAAGCATGTCGCATGTCGGAAAAGCTTGCTGCACATCAACATCCTAGGGCACATGTGATGCATGTGAAACCCAGATGACTCACACGCGACTTGGCAGATCGTCTGTTTTGAACAAACTCCGAAGCGCAATCCGGTGTATTTCTTAGTGGTGTGAATCTGCGTTGCAGCATCTTCGGTCTTTTATGCTCTCAGCTTTTGCATGACACCCGGAGGTCACACAATAAAGTTTGGCTAGCAGCAATAGAGGGTGTCTGCAATGGATCTTGTAAGCTACCTCAAATCATAGATGCTGATCATTCACAGGTTGTTTCCGTGCTCTGACAGCAAGGTGTTGGTTGTTTGAGCCAGCTTGCCCCAGCTCAATTGTGTGCTCATGACGTGCATGCAGATGAGTCCACACAAGCAATTTCGTATGCAGAATGGCGTAAGAGGCAGCTGCATGCGCCTGTAAGGTCGATCTTGTCCATGCAAGCCAAAGCCGGTTCTAAAGCGCACTCACCGCTTGTTCTCAGGGCCAGAAACAAGCGCAGCAGCGCTGATGATGGCTAGCTGCAGCCAACTTGATGCAGGAATCGCATCCTAACACGACCTGGTGTGACTGCATATTGTGTTTGACTCTCTATGATCCTGCTTGGATCAGTCCATTGTCGGGCAGATTGTCTGTCTGGAATGTCATTCATGCAGGCAAGTTGCCAGCTGGGGATTGCTGTCTGATCCCGCCCGTCCAGCTGGAAACGAATAAAAATGGCATGCTATTTGACAGGGTTTTATGTTTAATCTGCGGCTCCCTTTAACGCATTTGCAATCGTCTAGAAGCTGAAAGTTGGGAGGGCACAGCTGTGACCCCTTACGCCATCTTAACACCTGTGCTGTTGATATGCAAAGACGAAATGAATCTTCGACAGTTGTAGGTTGTCAAGTTCACCTCTTGCAAGCATATGGCAGCGTGCTTGGAGGTACAGCATCCTTGTGGCTCTAAGCTGTTCCAGTCTTCCCAACCAGTCAGGTAGTTCTTTAGCAGCGAAGTTTCTGAGCATGAGCAAAGTTTAGTACTGCAAGTCTTTACCTTCTTCTTTTCAGTCAATTTCCTCAACTTTCAATCCGTCCAGACACTGTCCCAGCTGCAAGCTTAGCTGAAGTCTCTTTAACTGGACTGCAGAGATACCACCTTGTTAGGCTCGAAGCGCGGACGCTGCTCTCAAGAGGCAGATTTGCCTGGCAGCAAGCCACAGAAAGTTTGTGTATGGCAAGGGTCCCCTAACCTGCCTGGATGCTCAATAATAGACTTTGACAGCCGGCGGTTCGTGGCATCAACTACCAAGCTGGCATCAAACACCAGCGATAATCAGGCGCCGCAGACTGGCATGGCCAGTCAAACCGCACCGTCAGTGGGCATGGAGCGCTCTTTGTCAGGTAAACAAGGCAGCCTTCGACACGCTCTTCTCTTTATCTAAAGCTTTGCCCGAAGTGTCGTTGCAACCTGCAGAGGTAAGCTCGCTGCGAGCAGCTGCAACAGCTGCTGTGGCAGAGTGTACAGGCGGTTTGGGAATCGTCGGGGCCAGCGCGCTGAGCAAGCAGCCCAAACCGTCCGCTGGCTCAGACGATACACACAGCGTATCTCAGTCGGGCAGGTCAGAGAGTGGCCTACAGTCAGGCCAGTCTCTAGGCTCTGTCACTCGCAACACACAGAAGCTTTCCATTCAGGGGGAGCAAAGCACAGCAAATGAGCCCACTCATGACCTGTCAGGGCATCACCAGACTGCAGGATATGCACTGGACGCTCTTCAGGCCTGCCCACCACATGGCGCCAAGGCCATCTGCGGGCGTAGACCTAAGATGGAAGATGCTTACACAGCCATTCCATTCTTGTTGGAAGTCCCTGTGCCAGCCGATCAGTTCTGTGTCAGCGAACTCATACCCCCTAGAATAGCTACTCATGTCAAAGCGTCAGAGCATGATGCCTCAGAAGCTCACACAGGCACCGAGGCAGCAGCAGTTCCTCAGTCATCCTCACCCTCAGCTTCAATGCACCATGCTCAGTATATGGAGACACTGCACTTCTTTGGTGTGTTTGATGGTCATGGTGGCGCTGAAGCTGCCCTGCATTGTGCACAGACACTGCACCAGAGGATTGCTGAGGCGCTATCAGCCGTCAGCTCCCCAGCAGCACAGGACAAGATCCGCGAGTCCTTTGCCAAGAGTCAGAACGAGACTGCTGCCAAATTAGGCACCACACCAGCCATCCACCAGAGTGTTCAGCAGCACCTCAGTGGGTCCTTCTCAGATGCCAAGCTGCAACCCCTAGCAGACCCCAAGCCCCTGAAAGAGGGTAAGCTTGAGGAGGCAGACAGCGATGACGACAGCGCAGTCAACGAAGTACTGCAAGAAGAGCGCAGGGCCAGTCAAGATTTGCCTGAGAGCAAAGGCGCCAAGTCTGTGCCTCAGACAGACAAGCCCACACAGGCTCAGCAGGATGACAGTGATGCGCCATGCAGTGCAGATGCCTTCCAGTCTGCGCTTACAAACGCCTTTACAAAAGCAGATGAGGAGTTTGGCAAAGCAGACAACGCTGCTCTTGTTGGTACCACAGCTGTGGTTGCGCTTGTGGGCAGCAGACAGCTCTATGTTGCCAACTGTGGTAGGTGTCCACACCTCACACTACAGTTTGTGCAATTGGCCATGTACTAGACATGGCAGTGCATGCCAGCAGCTCAAGTGTCAAGTGTTGTTATCTCTGGGCACTTGCAATATCAAATTTTCTGTACTTGCAGCACTGTCAGCTCTGGCCTGCAGCCGTAGGACACTTGCGATATGATCCCATTATGACCGCTGGATTGCATCAAGTTATCGTTTTCCCCCTTTGTTTCCAGCACTGTCCAGCATGCACAGATTTTCTTGCCTGGCTTTTGCACATGCTCACATCATAGTATTTGCTGCAGGCCTTGCTCCTTGTGCTAAGTAAGACTCACTTTTGCTTACACCAGTCACCTGTGCTTTGTTGATGCAGGTGACTCAAGGGCTGTGCTCAGTCGTGGTGATGTGGCTATTCCTTTGACTGACGACCACAAGGCAGCCAGAGAGGATGAGACTGTAAGCCTTTTCTGCCTTAGTCCTTTTGTGTGGCTTTAGGTTTTCTCCTAAGTACATGTAGACTTTCACGTTGCACTCGTGATATGCATGTCCTATGTACACTCAAAATGTACATAGGACATGCAAAGTCAATGCTTGTGTATATTCACAACATGCTCCGTCTCCTTTTGACATCATGACGTCAATGTGTGAACAAATGGCATGCTGGCACTTGCCAATCAGTGATGACATGGCTTGCCTGATTAGCAAGTACAAGTATGTCATTTACTCACACGCTGACGTCATGATGTCAAAAGGAGACGGAGCATTGCAAACAGGTTAGGAATATGACTCATGTACAGGCACACACTACTGTATACTGATGTTGCCTGACTCATGCAGGCCCGTGTGGAGGCAGCTGGAGGTCAGATCCTGTTCTGGAATGGTGTGCGAGTCATGGGCGTGCTGGCAGTGTCTCGTGCCATTGGGGACCATTGCCTGCGCCCCTTTGTCATTGCACAGCCAGAAGTGAGATTCCTTCTTTGTCAACTTGTTATGCTAGTATGACATTGCTGTGGCAGGGTTTCAGACCTGCTCATGTGTGCTATGATCCTTCCTGACCATCCAAGCCCTGCTGCTGTTGCTGCTTTTGCTGCATCAGAGACAGCTTGCTTGACGCTCATTAGCTACCGTCACTTATTGCAAAGTTGTTGTCGCCTGTGTTCAACAAATGACTGCTGTGCTCATCTGCTCATGCCAGTCTGAAAGTGACCACTGCTTTGCCAGCAGCTCTGGCAAACCTGCGTTTCATGTTTGGTAAACTGAAGCAATCACAAAGATTTGCATATTTTTGGACATCTTGTCTGAGCTGGCAAGCTGCTGTCAGCTAAAGCTACAATGTGCTGACCACCTACAAGCATGCAGCTTAGGCCATGCTCCAAAAGCAACAGCCCCGCAACGGTCCAGTGACAGTCGTTGATGTGCCGTGTTACGCCTTGTGCAGATCACCATTCTGGCTCGCAAGCCTGATGACAAACTGCTGCTGTTTGCCAGTGACGGTCTGTTGCACCAGTAGCAGTCATTGACGCGCCTTGTCATGCCTGGTGCAGATCAACATTCTGGCACGCAAGCCTGATAATGAGCTGCTGCTGTTTGCCAGTGACGGTCTCTTGCACCAGTAGCAGTCATTGACGTGCCTTGTCATGCCTGGTGCAGATCACCATCCTGGGCTCGCAAGCCTGATGACGAGCTGCTGTTGTTGGCCAGACGTGGTCTCTTGCACCATTGACGTGTTTTGTCATGCCTGGTGCAGATCACCATTCTGGCTCGTAAGCCTGATGACGAGCTGCTGCTGCTGGCCAGTGACGGTCTGTGGGATGTGCTGACCAACCAGGAGGCTTGCAGCCTGGCCAAGCGGTGCCTGAGGCGGGCCCGCCAGAGGGGTGCCACCCGTCAGTCTGCTGCACGTATTGCAGCCACGGTGCTCACCAGAGCAGCTGTGGACAGGGGCAGCAGGGACAATGTCACTGTTGTGGTGGTAGACCTCATGTCAGGTGAGGCCTTCTTGTATGCGCAGCTGCAAGGCCCTTCTTGGAGGTGCTGGTGACACAGCTGATAGTAATGGTCAAGCACAGTGCTGCTGGTGTGCTTGACTCCCAGCGAGGTGCCTGTGAGACAGCTGCAAGAGTTGTCTCTATACTGGTCAGGCACAATGCTGTTGGCATGCTTCACAATGTTGTAGCATCCAGCTCCCAGCTTTACTTATTGTTGGTGGTTATGCATGGCTGTGTCCTGTGTCACAGCATGACAACAGCCAGTCAGCCAGCCCAAAAATGAGGATGGTTGTGACTAGGTCAGACTTCAAAACACACTAATGTGCATATCCGCCAAACCAACTGAAGCTGATAGATTCATGCTGCTACAATCATGAGCACAGCTGCTGCATTTGAATGTAGAGTGCACACCATTCATCATCTGTCACTGAAGAGGGTATCACAGGGCCCTTCAATAGCTGACAGTACTTTGTGCTGTCCCAATGCCTCTGGGAATTTGATTCACCACATTCATGCTCATGTGTTGTGTTGTGCATGTGTATGCAATGCTCTAGCAACGGTGCAGCGCCATCTGCTTGACAAGCAAGGCTATAGAAAATGCTGCAAGTTATCATGGTGCACTGTGGTAGTGTGGACTGTGTCATTGCTGCCACAAGCAGACTTCATGCCATCCATCACCCATGCTGTCATGCAGCTCACATGCACGCCAGCATGCATAATTGGATTTTGTCATGCAGGTCCTGAGTCAGAGGATCTGTCACGCCAGCCTTCAAGCCTGGTGGATGGCTTTGAGAACTTTGATGACAATGGCAGTGACGGCGGCTTCCCTGGCAAGTCCCCCAGAATTTCTGAGACCAGCGAGCCAGCTGCATGAGAGTCTAGTAACCATTTGATTGTCAGAAGCTGTGAGGCAGCTCACACTTGACAAGTCTCAAACTTGCATGCAACACAATATGCTATTGCATCAGGAGCACCAGCAGCCTTAATACTAGTTCCTTTGTGCTGCTGCACTTTGAATGCATCCTTTCATGTGGTGTACACAGTGCGAGACAATGACACAAAACCTGCACCCTTTTGGCTATGGTGAGTATGGGTGCGTGTGTTGGTCACAAGTTTTGCAGACGTTGCTGAACTGTGCAGCGTGTGTAGCATCGCAAACAGATGAAGCCAGTAATATAGGATCATATCTTTTTCATTGATTGTATTATTCCACAGCAAGCCCTTTCACTCCACACAATGTAGTTTTGCTCCACAAAGCCTGTAAGTGGTTCCTTGATCTTGCATGGCATTTGCTAATATGGTTTGTGAACAAGAGTCAAAACCTGAAAGCCATGGTTTTAGTGGTGTTACTAGCCTTTTGGCATTCTCTTAGTCATCTTCTGGTTCAGTGTACAGACCTTCTGCTTCGAAGCAGTCAAATGGCTGCTGATTCTTCAGACCTTTTTCTGTGTCAGGAGCAGGCATGGTTGCCCTTTGTACATACCCAGCTCAGTGTGTCACCCTGTAATTGTGTTTACCTGCATGCAGTCTTGTTCCCCTCGTGCACATTGTTGTAGCCGTGTGTCTGACTGGAGAAGTCAAGGTAAGAACATGGCTTTGGATAGAGATAAACACGTAAAATTAAATATGGCAAACCTGGACTACCGGTATATGTCACAATATAACAGTACTTATGATCCAGACATTTCACCAGGCTCTGCAAATTAGTGCACCCTTGGGGACGTGTATCTGAGATCCAATGTATCAAGAAAACCTGAACTGACAACAGAAATACAAATGCACAATCAGGTGTGGTCTATGGTTGGCGTGCCTGGCATGAGCAAATCAGCTGACTGTAAATGTAACAGCAGAAAAAGCAAATGCAGCATGCGATTCAAACTCTTAGCCTTAATAATACAGTGTATACATGTGTACATGCATGGTTCGCATATCCAAGCCATTTTGTCTGGTACCACAACCAGCCAGTGCATTGATGTTGCCGGCTTCCTCAATCAAGGATCCCATTACATCCCAATCTGATGCTCTTTCAATGTGATGCCTGCAGTTCACAAATGCTTAAACACAATGCTTTTCAAGCCAGTTCTTACTTGAATGAGGAAGAGTAATGCAAGCTATCAGTGCTGACGCATTACTGCCATTAGCAGATGGCACCACATGCTCAGCATCTTGTAACTGCTCAGATCAGTGCATTTGTACATTACTCCTGTCTCTGCATGCCATAACGCAGACTTGAAATACACTCTCCAGCTGACTGCCAAATGCACATAACATCAAATGTCAGCAGATGCACTTTCAATGAGGTTTCTTCTGCACTATATGTCATCAGTAATTTTGTGACAAGCAGCATCTGCTATTTTGATTGGGTTCATGTTCAAACCTACCAGCATATGTCTGGAAGCTTCCTTTGTGCACTCCATCCAATGTCATAAGGCCCTCCAGGCTCCCAACTCCTGCCAGTCTGGCTAAACCCGTTACAATTTCATCCAACACCGCCACATCAGCGGCTGCTCTGTGCGCTACCAGGGGTGGGGGCAGTTCCAGGAATGCCCTTAGGTCTGCCTGGCTGTGCCTGCAACAGCAAGAGCCTGATCTGTCAGCAAATCAGTCAAGCGCACATGGTGCAGATCCTTAGTCACAGCTGTCAACGTTTGTCTGAAGCAACATGGTGACAAGAAGAAAAGTCAGCAGATCAAGCCTCCTGAGCAATTACCCAGCAGCTGTTTGGCAGGATGCTGAGATGAGAACAACGTTTGAGTACACCACATACACCTGTGCTTTCAAGCCAGGATGTCTGATGAGTCACAGCTGGCTCCACACCCCAGGTTATAAGGTATAAAATGAAATGAAAACAAAAATGAATATAATTGCAGGGCTGCCTGCATGTGTCACTCCTCGAACAACAGAATTTTTGAAAGCTCAAGAAGGCAAGGTCATGTTTCATTTCTCAGAGTCATGTGAACCCTCGGAAACAGTGTCAGCAGCTTGTTTTATACTCAAGGGGTTGGGTAGCATGCTAAATCAACAGTGGAATGCAAAGCAAAGTGCATGCGACAGCGAGGTAGCGCTGCAGCCCTTCAGTAGATTCTGTGCATGACAGCAAGCAGAAAAGTGAACTGCTGAAACAGGTGCACGGATTCCAATGACAGCTTTCGCATCAAGCTAAAACAGACTACTCAGTACGCTACAATGCAGCTAGCCTGCAATGAGTTGCAATGTTGTCTGCCCAGTCGCCTGCTGAGCTTCATCACTGATGGCGACTCAGGCAGTCTCAATGCAGCAAGTCATGCAATCAGTGGATCAGGCTGTAACCTCATTAGTTCTGGCAGCAGATTTTTAGCTAGAGGCAGAGTGACCCGTCTCTGGCAGTCTCCGTGCAGCAAGTTATGCAATCAGTTGAACAGGTTGTTACTTGTTCAGTCCTGGCAGCAGCTTCCTGGCTACAGGTAGGGTGTCAAGCCGCAGCCATGTCACTGGCAGAGTTGCTCATTCCTGACGGAATCTCAGACAGTCTCCGTGCAGCAAGTTATGCAATCAGTGATGCAATCAGTTGATGCAATCAGTTGATGCAATCAGTTGATGCAATCAGTTGATGCAATCAGTTGATGCAATCAGTTGATGCAATCAGTCGATGCAATCAGTTGATGCAATCAGTTGAACATGATGTCACCTTGTTAGTTCTGGCAGCAGCTTCCTGGCTAGTGGTAGGGTGTCTAGCCACTGCCACCTCTCTGGCAGGCTCACACCACAGCGCTTGAATTCTGCCGTCAGCATCCTGTTGTCAAAAAAATTCCCATTGTGAGCGACCAAGACAGGTACCTCATCAGCTTCTGTGCCCTTGTTGATGAACTGCACCAGCTGTGCTGCCACCTGCCTGCAAGTATCAGGATGAGTCATGCATGAGTGAAGTTGTGAAGTCTTGTTCTATGCAAGAATGAACAACATTAGCATGATCAAATGTGCCCGCAATGCAGAAAAACCTAGCAGATCTACCAGATCACTCAAGAGCTTGGTTTGACTGGGATGTCAGTGACTTACAAGGGCATGACTTCTGCTGGCATGGCACTGTCAGCCTTCTCATCACTTTGACAAGACAGGCACAGATGCTGGCTGGCTACATGATCTAATGACACCATTGATGGCTTTTCATATAAACAAGGCTGCCACAGCATTCTGTCCAAAGATGTTCTGGCATGACTTGCATGATTGGTCATCATGCATGTACTCTGAGCAATAGCTACATGCAGCAAAGCAAGAATAGTCTACAGGATCAACTTTGGTGACTAGAGATTAGTCATACGCTGGGTACAGAGGACATACTTGAATGGGAGTCCATGTTCATGTGACTGCTGAGTTGAGATACCATGTGCCTGGTATGCCCCTCGATGTACAGTGGCAGGTGCACAGGAGACTAGCGTGGCGTATTCGATGCAGCTTGCACTGTTCTTCATGGCTATCTCCACTATGCGGTCTCTTGTTGGGGACAGGCCTGCAGCAGTGAAAGAAGACTGTAAGATCATGCAAAACATAAGGAGGCACAAGCTGCAGCCAGTGAGAGCAGAGGGTAACAGGTCTCTTGTCACAGCACTGGCTTTACAAGTCTTGGCAATCTCAGCACTGTAGCAGATCAGCTTTCTGGAATGGTGACTGTGTGTATGTTGATTGCAATATATGCTAAAATGCATGAAGCAATGACCGGAACACAACAGATCACTGTTCACCAAGTGAGCTTTCGCTGTCGCACCTGTGCTTTCTATGTCGTAGATGAAGAAGTGAAATTTGGGGTTAGCATCTGAGTTTGCTTGAGACTCCTCCTGTGTCTTGGCAACAGCTCTGCCTTGCACTGCCAGCTGTGGTCCTGAGGACGCTCGCCTGACCTGGTGGAAGGAGTGAGTGGTTGTGGGCAGCTGCGACTTACGCGTGGTTTGCTTGACAACTTGCAGGTTGAGAGAAGGTTGCTGCTTTGCAACAGTCTCGCTGGCGTCCCGTGAGAGGTGCCGCTTGCAACACTGGTGTCCGCAAGCGAGTTTGTCTCTACATGTATGTCTGCATTCCACGCTTTTCGATGCTGGTTCGCTGCTCAGCCGCTGTGCTGCCTTTAACTGTACTATGGGTGAGAGGTGCCGCTTGCAGCATGGGTGACCGCAGGTCTCTTTGTCTTTGCAACTATGCTTGCATTCCGTCGCAATCTTGCCAGGGGCCTCTGGCAGGTGGGGTTTCGAAGACATGCCAAGAGACAGCAGGATCCGCAACGACCTGTACTTAACAGCTTGAGCAACGTTGACGATCTGGTTCTCGCACACACTGCCCCTTTCTACGAATCACTACACCCAGGGCGGACTGCATCTCTCTCGTGTCCGAAACATAGTGCTCGCCGAAGCTCGACAGGTCGGCTGTACCCGCATAGTGCAGGACTTCACTAGCACGAAGCATACGTGCTTAGCAACCTTGGAAGCTGAGATGGAATTTGCCCTCAGGTAAGACGAAACGTCGTCTTTACCGAACTAAACAATGATCTGGGATTCCCAGACTGGGAACTGATCTGTGCCTTGTGGGTGCAAACTGATCATCATGATTTTTGACTTGCGCGCGCCCAAGACGCAAATTCCCTGTCATCAGTTGTTTCAAACCTTTCGATTGAGAAACCGTCAACAGGAACACCAGGATCAGGATCCTCCGAAGTGCTTAGTGACTGTTTACTGCAGCGCGTGCCCTGTCTACAAGGAGCATGCACCTGACGAACCAAAAGAGCCCTGCACCAAGTGGCATTGGGTGGTTGTCGTATAACGCCTTTTCGTTCGCTCAGAAATTGTTCATCCAGAGAGTGTGCACGCATTTAATCAACAGCATACATGTACAGCCTGTTTGAGGTCACAACAGTAACAAATCAAGGGGTCGCCTAGTTATCTAAATAACAGCTTGGTACCTAGCAGCTTTTCCTGTATACATGTGTAATTCCAAAAAAACAGAGTACTGAAGGCCATAGCGCACGATGTCGACACCCTACGTCCACCGCAACCACGCCCTAACTTTCCATCGCATACGGTGTGTAGCCCATCTAGATGAAAGTCTTTATGGTAGCCTTCATCATAGCCAACTCCCTCACCAAGAATGATCTGCGCAGTCAACATCAATCGAGACGAGGCAAGCTCACAAAGACCACAACAAGATCAATGCTAATACTCTCAGCTAGCTCCAAGGGAGTCTGTGCACATCAGAATGCCCTTGACATGCTGAGTGCATGCTTGTCATGAGCTCCTGTAGCGCTACAGGAGCTCACGAGCAGATGCGTTCGGCATGTCAAAGGCATCCTGGTGTGCACAGAAACCCTAAGAGTTGAGGGCATGCAGCAAATGCGCCGTTTCTCATTCAACATTGTGTCATGACAGATGCAAGCTTGTATGCAGATGCATGCGTACCAAGCAGTGATGAGCGATGGGACCTTGGCATAATGTTTAGGTGGCTACCACAAAGCACAACTTTGACTGATGAGCCTGGCATGACGGCACGAGAAGGCGGGGAAGGGACCCCCAGGGTGAGATGGAACACAAGAAATATTGTAAGCTTACGTGTTTTGATCACTTGGTCACTGCAAGACCCCGGTGAAAACATTCACTGCAACTTTGCTAACAGCGCATAGCAGAGCAACACAAGAATGAGGGTCATCATCAAGGGACTGGTAACCAAGTTTGGGTCAGTCCCACCATCAGCGCTTGACCCCTCCGGTCAAGACAACATGGACGCCAGCTCAATCCATGTAAGTCACCTGTACAAAGGCACAATGGCAGTGTTGCTGCAGTTGCCAGAAATATCACTATCAAGTGAGTGTGCATGTTGCTTCACAGAGTGGTGCATACATGGTGAGAAGCTCTGGGCAAATACATGAGTTGCAATATGAAGTCATAACTTAGCACAAGCATCCTTTGCAACATCTTGCATGTTCTGGATGGACAGTCAAAGCTAATGTTGCTCAAGCTTGCGCAGTAGGCAGGGCAGGGCAGGGCAGGGAGGGCGTACCTGAAGAAGAGTTGCTATATGACCTCGTCCCTCCCAGCTGGCCTCGCTGCAGCAGCCTGCAAGCATCAATGTCATTCAGCAAAGGTGCATGGGCCACAACACAATATCCCATTTAGCATTTCATACAGCAATGCATCTGCTTTTGAGCGTGAATGATATGTGGGTTGCAAAATAAACAGTGATAATGTGTGTGCTTGCTGGGTTATGATGATGCAGCCCATGGGCATGTGCAGTGCAAGTCTTGCCTCTCCAGAGCAGTCTGCTCTGAGCAGCCCTACAAGGTTCTTTGATATAACAGTTGACAATGGCTCGGCACACTTCCATTCAACTCAGACCTAAAGCAGTCCAGCTGGGCAAAGCCGTCTGATTTCCCCAAGCTTAAAAGCAAAGCAAATAGAAAAGGAAAGGTTACGTTTTTCAGCGATCATAACGGGCGCCTCCTAAGGCAGCAGCCTGGAGCTATGACCATAGGCCCTCCCCAACCTTCTGAGGCAATTTTTCAGTAGGCATCCTGAAGGTATGACTTACCTATTTGAATCGCTTTGTTTTGCTGCAGAATCTGCACAGAGTAGGTGGTGCATACCGTAGTACGTGCGCACACCTTTTCTGAGCAGGCTCAGCTGCAACACAAAGCGACTCAAGTGGGCAGGTCATAATTTTGCACATGGTGCAAGGACATGCCACAGATATATTGCAAGCGCTTAAGCAGTTCGTCCAGAAAACAGCCAAAGGGCTAGTGTGTTGATTCACAAGCGTTTGGTTTGTTTCTTGAATACCTCTATTAGGCTCTTCTTCAGCTTGAAGATCTTAAAAGTGAACAAGAGCCCACCAGAGGAATACTAAAACACAACGAACATGAAATTGTTCGTGCATGAAAAATGTGTCTCCCTTTCAGCCTGTTCAATACGCCTTTTGATATCCTGCATCACATTTGCAAATGAGATATGCTTAGGTCTTGATAGTCATACCCGAGAAGCCAATGATCAGCAGCCCAACCCTCTGTCAGGTCGCTGTGCGCGTTCAGAAGACCTTCCAATTGGAGCGCAGATAGCTCTGTGTGTCATGCTCCATTTGCGAGATATCTTGCTGGTTGTGCAGCGGAGATTCACTCAGGCCAATGTGCGTGTCAAGGAGATCTCACATCGCCTGGCTAACGCTCCGCTGCACAACCAGCAAGATGTCAACAGGACACCAAGACAAGCTAGAAAAGATTAATACATTTCAGCAATCATAACGTGAGCCTCCTAAGATGGCAGCCCACAGCTATGACCAATATGCTCAGCCTGCCTATATACCCTGCATATACGCCTTGCTATCCTATGCTAGAGGCAATTCCCTCAAATAAAACAATGCATTTGCTACTGGTCAAACTGTCCAGAGTTGGATTGTTATGCAGCTTGAGCACAACAGTTGCATGTTGTTCCAGCAAACAACAAGCAGGGCTGCAGAGTGCACTACGGACTCTTGGACAGGAAGAAGAAGCTGAAAGCAGTCATAAACCCTTGAAACAAACATAGCCTGTCCAGACATATTGGTGCACAAACAATATCGCTTACTGCCAGGTCACACATGCTGATTAGCAGTCACAAAACACAAACGCAGCATAAGTGTTTATAATAAGTGTTTATAATAAGTGACTCCAACAGATGAAATGTACTCTCTTGTATGTCTGATCAGCATAACTGGCAGCTGGTTTGAATCTAAATCTGCCGCTGAAGGTGGCTTTTGCTTTGAACCAGCGCTTCAGCCAGTAGTTGTCAATCACAGCTTGTACTTATAGCACATGGCACATGGTTTTTGTTTCACACAAGAGGTTTCTATCATTAGCCCAGTGTGCCTGTGCCCCTGGTGTTCCAAAACAAGGGCAAGCAGTGCATTGGGCTAATGGTATAAATTCTCTTGAGCATGAAAAAGTTGACTGTCCAGGTGCTGAAGGTCACCTAGCCACAGCGTGAAGCATGCACAAACTGCAGTCAACAAGACTGCCTCCTAGACTGAGTGAGCATGTAAAAGGTAGAAGCTGTTAAGCTGTCATCACAAAATATGGCAAGACCTCTGACAGGCAGCATGATGATGTCATAAGTCGCATGTGTCACTTCTTTTGGAATGTCACCATTCACAGACACACTTTCGCTTGCTGGCAAGAGCCAATTCACTGCTGCTGCATTTCTTCCGCACAGTCAGCATGCTAAATCAGAAAGGCTGTTTGCCATTCAAGACTGAGGTTGCGATTGGCCAGCACACTTTTGATGGTGATACCAGACTCGAGCTTGCCAAAAGGCCGGCAACCAAAGTAGCAGCAGCAACACCAACAGCACTAGTGTAGGTAAAGTCAGTCTTAAATTTAACCTTTACAGGGTAGAAACACGCTCTGAGATGCTGAGTTTCAAGGCAGTCTTGCTGCAGTTGCCAGAGCCATCAAGTAAGAGTGCATGTTGCTTCACAGAATGGCCCAATACATGGTGAAAGCCTCTGGTCAAATGAAATACATGATTTGCAATATGAGGTCATGACTTAGCACAAGCATCCATTGGAACAGGTTGCATATTTGGTCAGATGGCCAAAGCTAATGATGCTCAAGCTTGCACAGTAGGCAGGGCAGGGTTCCTACCTTGTAACTTGAGTTGAGTTGAGTGGGGATCATTGTGCCTCATAGATAGGTGTATATCCGGTCGAAGCTGCAAAACGAGTCCCAACAGCTGCATTGCGTGTCATCTGTCACATGTGTCACCAGCTGTCTGGAGTGTCTCTTGTTCATCATCACAGGCCATGCACAGGCTTGCCTTCATTTTTTATTGAGAGCCAGCCCATTCATTGCTGCTGCATTTTCTTGTGACACTCGGTATGCCAGACCGTGTTCTCGCCATTCAAGAATGAAGTTTCGCTTGGCCAGCACAGTGTGCTTAGCTCAGCATGCTCAGCACAGCATGCTAAGCACACTGCTGGTGGTGATGCTAGAGGTGACCAAAAGGCTGGCAGCAAGCTCGAGCTCACCAACAGCAGGACCACATTGTGCTTGAAAGAAAAGAAAAGAAAAACAAAGAAATGTTAATGCTCTTCACCGATCACAAGGGGAGCCTCGAGGAGCTCCTAAGGCGACAGCCCGAAGCTATAACCATAGGCCATAGCCCAAAGAATGCCCGATATGCATACACATATCAAAGAGTCAAAGCTGCAAATCATGCATCCTGCTGCTTTGCTTCCTTGTGGTAGCATGAGGTGCTGACAATACATCTCATGACAACCATCTTGCTGAGGCCGCAACCAATCAAATAGGCCAGCATGGTGTCAGACCAGCTACCCTTCAGCTGTGTGCAATCCCGCTGGGTGCAAAACTATTGAATGGGCTTGCACACAAAACTGAATGAGAGTGTGCATAGCTCAGCTTCTCTCAAGGCTTTGCCAAGGCAATCTTGCCATCCGGATCAAGGCTACAGCTCTATGGCCTCAAACTGTGTAGTGAAATTGCCTTGGCAAAGCCTTGAGAGCAGCTAAGCTTCTGTTGTACCTCACAGACCGCCAAAAAGAGCATCGCAATTGCATGCCATTGTCAAAGACACTGAGACTATGTTGTGTTTTGTTTGGGTTGCATGCATCCCCATTCAGGAAGCTGCTGGGAACAGTAAAGCCCAAGCAACTGGTATAGGTTTGACTGACATGTCTGAAGCTACACCCAGATGAGCCTAGCTAGAGCACATGGCCCCTCATGGGGTGGGGCCTTAGCCCTGGCAAGAATGTGAACTCGTGGCGGCAACCGTCATGATCAGGGTATGCCATGTGCGACCTGATCAGGGTATGCCATGTGCGACATGCCAATCATGACTAAAGCCAATGAAATGAGTCTAGCTAGATCACATGACAACACAGTCCTCAAACACTAAAATACTCCTAGAGGTCAATGGCGCACACACAGGATGCAATGGAAGCTAGCAGTTTTGCAACTTTGCTAGCTGGCATTGCATCTTGTGTGTGCGGTGATGTCCGAGACTAACAATTTCATGCTGTACTCCGGAGATGCTAGGTTGCTACACAGGCAGGAAAACTTGCCAGATTTGCTTGATGACTAAACCTCTTGCTGACCACCGGCGTTGAGTTGCATGCAGAAAGCCAGTTATGTGAGCACACCTGAATGCCATCATTGAGGGTCTGGTATACGACTTGTGTCACCCCCACCGTGACGGAGTGAGACCCCTCCTGCCATAATGCCAGCTCCCTTTTTGTTAATGTCATCTGCATGAGGACACAATGGCATTGATGCTGCATCTACCAGAGCAGCTGCGCAAGGACTGTGCATGTTTCTTGAGACAATGGTGGCTCCAGCCAAATACATGCGATAGGACGTGCTTGTCTATCTCAATCAGTTTTTGCGACAGCAGTCTGAATGCTCTGTTTGAATGGCCAAAGCAGTTGCTGATGATGCTCAAGCTTGCACAGAGGGGCGAGGCAGGGCAGGGCAGGGCAGGGTAGGGCAGGGCAGGGCAGGGCAGGTCAGGGCAGGGAGGGCAGGGCAGAGCAGGGCAGGGCAAGGCAGGGCAGGGCATACTTAATAAGGGTTGCCAGATGTCCTCAGGCCTTTAGCACTTGACCCGGTGGCCAGGGTGCAGCAGCCTGCAGGTACCAATGTCATTCAGCAAAGGTGCATGAGCTGCAGCATGATGCCAGATGATGCAATTCATACAGCAATCGCAAGGCATCTGCAGGTCTGCCAGCACATCTGCATGCCATCAGCAATGGTTTGGATGACTCATACCAGGACAATGCTTGAACTGTTGGTTACAAACCCACTGAATACAAATGCTACACCAAGACATGCATCTAGATGTGCATGGTACACTAAGCTGTAGGCTGTCGGACAGGTCACAGATTTACAGCTCAGCGGACCATGCACTTCTCAAGACAATCAGCATGCCAAAACTGGCATATCTCTGTGTTCATGAGACAAGCTATGTACTAGTTTTGCAGAATATCTGCTGGGATGCAGTGCATCCACAACAACTCCGTGACTCAATGATCATGATGCAACATCAGTGGGTGTCCAAGAACAGACTGACACCCAGCCGGCTACCGATGTGTGATTGCTTTGCAGTCCCTTGGTTGCTGGCTGAGTTCTAGTCTGTACACAAATGCCTGTTGCAACCGCAGCACGGTCCGTGCTTCAGTGCGAGGCTGATCTGACCATCTTGCAGCTTTCCCACGTCACACAAACCTTGCGCATGAAGTGACTCACTGTGCATATGTACACACACTTGCGTCGTCACTTCATATGAACAATCCCAGAGACCCTGAATGCAGACCCTCAACACCACAAACAGTTATGCTTTTGAGTCCAATCATTACTGTGAGCTTTGTATTACCCAGCTGGGACGATAAAGCTCAAAGGCAAATACTCTGTCCTGTGCCTATTTGCTATACGCTTCATTGCCAACTGGAACCAGTCCATTTGCTGCTACTCCAACTGTGCAAGTCAAGTTGTGACAAAAACTGCGCTATACAGCTCAGTGAGTCATGCATACCCAGGGACATGCTGCATCCCATGTCTTAGTCATGGGAAGCAACAGCCAGTGGGATATGCATAGCTTCAGACTGAGACCACAGCCATGTTTCATTGCTGCAAAGAGGCACGGAGTTCTTGAAGTCCAGATCTATTGTGAAGGGTGCATGTGGTGGGTGGATGCCAGCTTCAGCAAGCTGCAAGCTGGCATCAACCTGCCAACCACACCGTCCAGGATAGATTTGGACACATGTATGTTGTGCTCCAACGTCACAAGTTTGCATGAAGCTGATCGAAGATGCGGACAAGATGAGTCCACTGGCACCAATGTATGTGACCCCAGACTCCAATGTACAAAACTTTAACCAGCGCTTGAGCTGGCTGCAAGCTAGCAATTGCAACAACTAGCCACTCGTCGCTGGAGCACAGATGCTCCTCCTGATCCAAATGATGTTTGCCTTTTGACATGGTACTGCAGCTTCTGTTGCAGTGGACAATCCATGTCAGTTTCGAAGAAAACATAGCAGACAGTGGCAGCAAGGGCAGCTGGTGCAAGACCATGCACCATGTCACTTGCCCTGTCTTACAGTGGTCGTGAGACAGGACAAGAAACCAACCATGTGTATCCACTAGCGGTGCTGCTTGCAGTGCTATTGATTGTGCCTGTGCAAGCAGAATTGCTGCCAGATATGCAAGAGAAAAAAAGAAAAGTTTACGCTTTTCAGCGATCATAACGGGAGCCTCCTAAGGCGGCAGCCCCGGGCTATGACCATAGGCCATAGCCCTAAGGGTACCTGATACGCATACACACATTAAGGAGTCGAAGGCAATAATATTGTGTCTTGCTACTTTACGTTCTTCTGGCAGCATTGTGTCAACAGTCCTGCCGCTATTGACACAACATCTTATAGCAATCCATCTTGTTTAGGCCCCAGCAGATTTGCCCAACAGAGCATAATAGGCCAGTAAGGCCAGCATGGTATCAGACCAGCTGCTCTTCAGCTGTGTGTAATCCTGCTGTGTTGAAAAAAGATACGTGGGATTGCACACAAAATTTAAATGGGATTGTGCACAGCCTTGCTCCACTGCCTCATACAGTGTGATGAAACTGCTTTGGCAGAGAGTTGAGACAAGCTGAGCATTTGAGAGCAGGAAGACAACAAAAATTTGGTGACTGTCAGACGCATATATGCAGCCACCAGGCAATGGTCTGACTCACACATTGCACACAGCGATGTCAAGCCCACATTTGGCACTCATTGCGCTTCACATGGCAGTGTTCAATGTTCAAGCCATGCAGCTGCTGCAACCTTAAGGTATAGCTTGTTGGACATGTGCATTGGGTGATGATAGGCCATAGAGGAATGCACCAAACTAAAGAGAAAAGACAAGACTACGCCTTTCGGCGTCAATTTAATGAGAAGCCAATTATTATACCAGGCTGCCCAGCATCAAACCAAAGACGCATGATTCGCCTTGTCCACACAATTTGACCAGCTCAGCTCACATGGTCTAAACAATCGTGAGATTGACAATTACCCACTGTCTGCTTCCTAGTGTCCAGTGCTCCGGCAGTGACTCAGTTTGGTGACAGCATGGCCTTTAACGCTCTCATGTCTGTAGGGTTGCTGATGTTGTTAAGAGAACCCCACTTGGAAGACCTCAAGTTTATAAAAAGCTAATCATTAAAATCTGGTATATTTGTATTGTCTGCAATAAACTGCTGATGCCACAATGATCGAGGCTGCTGCTCGCTGATGGTTGCTGTACTGTGGTCTAAGATCCTTACACTAACTACATGCAATTTTGCTGATCAGAAATTCTGTGGGCTGATCAGCAAAATTGCATGTGGTCAGTGTAAGGAACTTAGATCACAGTACAGCATGACCTAGCAGATGCTGCTGCAAACAAACACATACAGACCACGATGATGAGCAAATCTGCAGGTGCTATCTCACAAACAGGTTGCTCTGCAGGCCAAGCCTCGCTGCAGCCACTGCGTTTGCTTCCGGTTGTCTGAATGTGAGCATGTGCCATTGAAACTAGGCCAGTCCAGCAATACAACTCTCATGCTTCACTTATGCTCTTTGGACTTTCAGCAGCTGGCAAGATAACTCAAGCAGTAGGCAAATCAGTTGTGATGTCTGGATGTCTCGACCACAATGAAGTGCACTATTGGAACCCTGATTATTCATCATTCTGCTGAGTAAACAGAGGCTCATGGTGCATTTCTCCGTAGTCAGAGTATGAGGTCAGGGTATGAGGTCAGAGTCATGACACGACGGAAAGATGTGGTTGTGCGACGTAACCCTGTTGCGGCGCATGGTAGATTGTAATGCACATCATTGGTGTGCATAGCAGAAACTGGTAAGCTACAATAAGCATTGGGACATCAGCTCAGCAAGCCATTGTTGCATTGCAGACAACACCTGCTTCTATAATGACTGAGGTGCTGAGCTCCATAGTTGCTGATGCACGCCTTTTGACGAAGGATTGTGTCAAAACTTCCTTAAAGTTTGCCCATGGACTTGGGTCTACTAAATGAAATGGGTAGTTTCTCATATTTTGAAATTAGTACAGTAAAAGATTAAAAACATAAAGAATGACTATATAGCTGTCATAAAGTTCTGAAGGAAGACGTGGGCCTTCTTTGGAGCTAGTGAGGTGCTCAGCGCTAGAGCTCTGTGCAGGCAAAATTTCATATAGATAATTCATGATCAGCCGCTGAGGTTGAGGCCTGAGGGCTTCCTGTCTCAGACTAGTGACCATCATGCAAGCATTCTACAGTTGACTGGCCTGCAGGCTGGTTCCATGGAACAGAAGGCGTACCTTTGTTTTGAAGTCAGCTCCTGTAAATTGAATCACCAAGCCACTGAGCCTGAAGGCTTCAGGCAAAAGCTTTAAGGCGGCGCTCCTTCAAAGCCACTTCCTTAACACTTCCGTCCTCATTTCAATGCTCTTGCCTGCCGTGAGATCAAGCACCTGCAGAATGCAGGCACAGTACCTCAGCATATCACTTGTTGAGTAACAGATGTACTTCACTAATGGGTCAGTTGATGACTACAAGAGTGAGTAAATGATGAGCAAATGGGGGAGTGGATGGGTGAGTGGATGGATGGGTGAATGGACAAGCCTTTAAGGAAGTTCAGCATGTAAAGTGAGCCCACATCTGTCAGATCCAAGAGAATTGGTTGGCAGGAACTATGCAGACACATTGCAAGTCGAGCAATCGAGGCGTGCTTTAAGATCATCGTAGTTTAGGTCAAAAAATGCGTGATGTCACCTGCTGGGCTCACCCACAAGCTGTGCTCTATCTGGGTTCACGCACAAGCTGTGCTTGATCTGCTGCTAGCAATGCGCTGCTGCAGTGGTCCCATCACATACACGCTTTGTCAATTTGCATGAGAGACATTGCGCTGCCCTCCATCTTAACAGTCTGGAAGAGGCAGCAGTTTGAAAATGAGATCCAAACGGGCTGCTGATGCTGACCAATTTGGAACGTGGGTGTAGTTCCAATTGTTTCTGCCTTGCTCAAAGAAAACTGACTCCTGCACCAGTTGCACTACATTGGGTGTTTGAAAATTGCTGTGGGTGTGGTGAGACAGAGAGAAACCGACTGTTGATGCCAAAACAGCATCAGCGACTCACCTTGAGTTGTGATTCTGGTGTCTGCATCAGACCAGCTGCGTGTGCTGTGAAGCTCTATCTTGAGAAGAATATACAGCAAGTCTGTAAGGCACCCTGCTGACTGCACCCATTTGTGCACTTTGTGCGCTGGCTGGCAGTGTGGCTGCAGTTTGGCTGGCAGCTTGTGACCTGTATGTCAGCAAAGCTAGGCACTAGTGACAGTCGGAACTTGGCTGACAGGCATTGTCACAGGTGACTGCTTCCGTAGCACAGTCTGTGTCCACTACAGCATTGACCATGTGCTTTGCAGCAAATTTGAAACAACAAGCTGACCTGTGCAGGCAGTGACCCGTACCCACAGGCTGAAAGGCTCGCTGAGTGCACCTGACTGTCCGCTGCAGTCGAACAGGTCTGCAAGACAAGGAGAATTAGCCTCCGAGTATTTAGAGTGCTGTGATCAGACTTATTTAGGTCGAAATGGCAGATTGCATACAGGCCCGACAAACCGAAACCGCTTTGCGTCAGGTACCTACCGTATGCGCAAAAGAGCAAAACTGCGGCGGTGTTGGCAGAGAAGCGCAAAGCAACGCTGGGCAGACAACCGGATCGACAAAGGACTGTGAGCACTACCAGCAATAAGTTGTGAACGTGGTGACGTGCACACGTTAGCTTCCGTCGTAGATCACCTAGTTGACGTCAACAATTGTGGAAGCCTTTCGCAAAAATTGATCTGTTCAGGGCCAAAGGCAGTGCAGTGCAGGTACGCCCAAAAGCAACACTGTTAATTTTGCTGTCGCAAATCGAAAAGAATCGAGCAGAGGCGCAGATCGGCAATTCAGGCGTCCAGAGCGACTGCAGCTCGTATTCCCAGCAGCGTATCCCACTTCGATCAGCTGCCCTAAGTTGCAGTAATTACTTGCGTAACTTCTATTTTTGCAATGGCTCTGAAACCAATCAAGTGCCTGAACAGCTTTGCTTTCAGCCGTAGCGTCGAAGTGGATGCTGCGCAGCTGCCCTGCGGATAGGATTGGTAGACACAGTAGCTTTCGAGTTAGTTTGCACGGCCTCAGGCAGCTTGCACGCCCTTTTAACAACCTGAGATAGAGCTTGCGGTCCTTTTCCCTTACCGTATTGCTGGTCAGCATCGCATATGTATGACCAATATCTTCTGGCATAGTTACAAGCCAATGCTGTCAAGGCCTCCAACCTTAGGGCAGACTTAGCGTTGCAGCAGCTCAGGGATGCTTGAGCGGTTGCGGTCTTCATGTTGAGTGAAGCAGCAGGGTACATGAGGTGTGTTGATGGGCCTTTCAAGGTCAGCAAAACTAGTTGCAGCAGACGCTGATAGCCATCACACTTGCGCATTCAATTGCTGCGTACGCTGCTTGGTGCGCAATCCATTGCATATTGTTGTGCGTAACATAGACGACGGTTACAACTATAAATGACAAATACACATAACAGTAGTGTAAACAAATGAACAACATTTTCTCCTGCTTCTGCTCAAGCTTGTAGGATATGCCTGGCTGACAAGCAGGACCACAACCAATATGACTGTGCACACAGGTCTCCGCTGTATGAGGCACAAGGCGTATTTGATTTGCAGGCTTTTCAAAAAAGGCGGTGCCCTCAAATGTTGCGGGAGATGGCGAGGAGGTCATCAGAGGGCAGGGAGTCAGTCTGAAGATGGAGCAGCTTGCTCTGGAGGCGCCAGCCAGCTGTCAGCCTATATATGTAGAGCAGTGGCTGCTGTACCCACAGTTTATTGCTGCAAGAGACCTCAAGTTAGGGTGCTTTGTTGGTGCTGTCGCGCTCCGGGCTGGAGATTAGGAGGCTCCCGTTCCGATTGCTGAAAAGCGTGAACTTCTCTTTTTTCTGTCTTGTCTCAAGCTCGTTCCTGACTTGCCACAATGCAGCCCATATGAGAAAGCAGCTGAAATGGCTTCACATGCTGGTCTGGCTTGAAACGCTCATCATGACCAAATGAACCATGCATCTGCTGCCATGTTGTGGCAAATGCAGACATAGCGCATGTTGAGCTATGTAAAGCTATGACAGTAGGCTATCACTGGAGAGGACACTGGTGTTGCAGCAGCAAGGACAACAGGAGAATCTCCTGTGCAACAGCTGACGGCAGCGCTTCGTTTGAACTCTGTAGCATAAGGTAGGTGCCATACACCGTGCAAGCTTTGTACAATTCTGGCATACCTGCTGCTGCATCTCTGCTATATTCTTGGTTTATCTGGACACATGTATGCCATGCCTGAGTGATGATGTATGGCACAGGCCTGCAGCTGCCACTGATGAATGAAGGAATATGAGCACAAAATTCTCAACTTCCTGTGCAAAGAGAGTACAATGCATGATGTTCTGTGTATCTGTATCACCTTGCTGCTGCTGCTGCTGCTGCTGCTGCTGCTGCTGCCGTCATGTTGCATGCTTCTATCTTTTTATGCTGTGCTGCCATTGTTGGCATCGTGCCATCCTGTTGCATGCTGTTGCTGCTTGGTGCTTGATATCCCGCTGCAGGAAGGGTGCTGCTACTGCTGCTCAGTGCTTGCTAGTGGCACTGATGGAGCCAACCCTGCTCAGCAGCAGAGTCCCTCTGTACCTCCGTCTCTGATGCATGCAAACTATTGCGTTCAAGTGTTGCTGGCTGTTCTCGCTGCTGTGATTGCTTGATGCCATTGGTGCACACTGCTGGTGTTGCTGCTTGCTGTCTTTCACTCCTGATGTTGTCTTTGTCGTTGCATGCTGTTGTGTATGTCCCAGCCAGGGTGCCTGTCAAGCAGTCCATCAAGGGATCCTCATCTGCTTCACAGTCCAGTTGTCAGGCTGCATCCAGCCATCCATACAGACTTCCCTTGGCAGCTCAGATTACTCGCTGCTGAACCTCAATCTGCTGGAGATGCAAATGTATCAGAGGTACAGCAATGATCTGCATATTCATCCAGCGCATGCTAAGACATTGCACCAATGCCGTCATGACAGCTTGCTGCTGTGCATGTGCCAAACTGCTATTGATGTGCCAATATTGTGGCATTAATGCTGGCTTGCTGCTGCTTTCATGGTATGGTTGCTTGCTGCTGTTGCTCTTGCTGCCTTGTAGCTATTGCATGTTACAGGGCTGCCGCTATGGCTGCTGCTGCAACCTTCTTGCTGAACTGCATTGTCATGCTGCTGGATGTTTCCCCAAGGCTGTATGTTTGCTCAGGTGTTTGCCACAAATCAGATCACCACAACAAGCATTATGCTCGGGTGCTTAACTGTTGCTGCTGATATGTAACTGCCTTACAATTCTTGATGATGGCATTATGGTTGTCTCGTTTCAGCACCTGTATTGCTAAACTGTGTTGTGCAGCATATATGTGTAGGTCAAATGAGCATATATGGGCAAAGTTGACCTGCACTACTCAACCTGCAGGTGCCAACACATCTATGTTGGCCTTGCATTGATTTTTGAAACAATACTTCCCAAGCATGCATCTTCCACAATTTGGCGTTTGTCGCCCTGAAACAATGTATTTGTCTACTGTACATGTTATAGTACTATATAGCTATAGTCCAATGTATATACCCATGGGTGTGACTGGGGGTGTGACTGAGTGTATGTACCCAACAGACTCGAGACTGCCTCTTGATTTTGCCAATTGGTTTGCAAGGCATAGACACCTTTGCACTGTGAACATCAGGTGACACAGTGCAAGCGGATCTTGGCGTTGTACATATGCAGGTCATGACATATCCTTGTACAAAGCAACACAAATTCACTTCTTGACAGGCTCATTCGCCTGCTGGGGAACTGCAGTGTCATGACTTGCAACATTTTGGTTCCCGACCCCATCATCATGTTGTTGTGATGCTTTCGTCTTCCCAGATCCTGCAATCTTCTGTTCCACCCACTGCATCCGCATCTGGCGCCGCTCAAGCGGGCCTGGTGGAAGAGGACCCCTGTGCAAGTGCAAGGCTATTAGAGAGAGTACACGCTTAAAGCTAGCTCGCAAAGGATAGGCCTAGTCGTTCACAACGCAAACAAAAGGTCAGCTAGCTAGGTCGAACTATCTTGCCTGCTATGCGTGTTGTTCGCATCGTTGCCTTGCTCATTGCGACCGTTGCGGCAACGTTGCACGGTGCCGTTGATCACGCTCCTTCTGCATTTTTCCAAAAAAGGAAGCGTCATAGGAGCCGCTACACTGGTTCGATCAAGCTTGGCATCTTCAGTTTCGAAGCCAAGATCAGCGTGCAAGGGTTCAGTGCATTCATAGGCGGACACGCACAGGCAGCACAGCAGAGCAAAGCTCACATCAGACCCATCGCAGGATCACGCCCGGGTTTCTGCCAATTCCGGGAGCGCGGTAGGCAAGGCAAGGCACAAGTGCTGTCACAGCAGGCAACGTTGACAGCAACGTGGAGCGCCAAAAATATGCAACTTGACTTGAGCGTCGATTGTTGGGTCGTGAGAGAAAGCTGTTGCTCACACCTTGAAATTATTTGCTCTGTGCAAAGCAAGGCAAAGCTTCAAGTAAGAATCTGCAGATGTCCGGGCTCGTGCAGAGTAAGCAAAATCAGTCCCGGCAGCGGCTTACTAGGAGCCGCCGCTGCATCACGAACGCCTTCAGGGATACTAGCTTTAGGGACAGCTTCAGAGATGCTCGGGGATAGCTTTACGTCAAAGAGGCCCACGAGACTAAAGTGCATATCCACACTCACATATCTAAACTAACTTGTGCCATATCACAGACTTGGCGTGATTGCTCGTGCGGGTGAACGCGGACCACGTGCAGGGAACACTAGAGATTAAAGTGTAGAGAGCTTTGAACTCGCAGCGATGCCATGTAATTTGCAATGATTGTTTGTTATCCAACGAGACCATCGCCAGCATTGAGCTCAAGTTACGGTGTAGAGGGCAACGTCACGTGGTGGACTAGTCTTGTCTGAAGTCAGAAGCTGTAGCTGTACATGGCATATATGGCAAAGTCACTGGGTGAGCAAAGTTTGCAGGTTTACTGGCACCTAGGGCGTTATATAATATAATATATTGCAAAGATCTACATCAACCACAGCCAACCGCATGTGCACAAAGCAGCCAGATTCCCGTGCTTGCCAAAGCAAAGTCATCAGCCCCACAATTCTGAACATCAGTTTTGAATATCTTGATATTTCACAGTTGGATGGGTGCTGCGTCATGGCTATTGTCGTATCCAAACTTGTGACCATGGCCAAAATCTGCCTCAATTACTGCTAAAAGCTAAGCCAATTGCTCTTGTAGATGCTGAATCATAATTATAAGGCCAGTTAGCTGTAACAGTAAGGTCTATATGCTGCAGGTGACGGGTGCTGACACTGTCTTGATACAGTTTGGCTTTGAATCTGCTTGATGGTACAGCAGGTCTATACTATGTGTTGAAGGCTCTCCAGGAAGTGTGCGACGCATAGAGCGCATGCAACATGTATGTGGCGCTGTCTTAAAAATGCTTGCAGCGCTAGCTTCCAGAATGTCTGCCAGGAAATCTGCATCAGGTTGCCACTTTGCAGGGCACCCTTACCTTGTTTTTGATGTAGCTGTTTTGCTGCCCTGCAATGCCTAATAACAAAACGCTATTCAGACTTGCTGTAAAGTATATTGCCTGCTCTGCTATGAGTAAGAAGACAAACTTGTTGAGCTGTTCTCCCAGGCTGATTTACCAGTGAGCAAAAGCTGCTTGCCTGAGTGGAGGAGTTGTAAACTGCATATGCTGTGTTGTTGTAAGTCTTTCTTTTACTCAATTGCGGATTGGAATGGGCCCAATTCAGCAATAGAGTAAAAGCATGAATTGAAGCAGTCTCATCAGATGTGGGCATGAGTCAGACACTTACCAATTCATGCTGTGCGGTGACGATCAAAGATTACAGCAAGGGGAAGAGAGGAGGCAATCCATACATATCCAAAGCCTCTAAACCTGCGTTCTTTATCAACTAAGAGCTGCGTCGCAGTGACGTATGCAAACAATGATACAGCATGATGCAGATCTTACTGTTAGCTTTTTGCAGCTGAGCACAGCACATCTGTCTCACAGCGCAAGACACATGCACAGGTGTAGACTGATGCTCACCTGTTCGGGTCAGACATTCCACAAAGTGCTTGGTGTTGCTGTTCAGCAGCTGTTCATCACTGCCAGCCATGTCCGAAATGTACGTCATTGCAAATTATGCTATCTCTCTTGAGGTACGTGCAGTCAGTCCTTCAGCAAATCTTTTTGCAAAGTGCAAGCGTCCATGGTGCCCCAAGCCTTGAGCTGACGACTTGGACCGGCTCCAATCGCAAAACCAGGACGCCGTTGTAGCGCGCGAGCGTATCGCAGATTGAGATGGCCTGCACAGCAGGAGGCAGAACTGACGGCACAACTCCTGGATTCTGAAATTTCCGCTCTGCTCTTTGCAGGAACAGCTGCGTGGACCACGCTGCTACTGGTCGGTTGCGCAGACACTTTGCACACTAACAAGGTTTCAAGCTGCAAGCGAGACAAGCTATATTGATGCTCAGACTTTGCGGTGTCACGAGTCGGGACGTTAACACCGTAAAAATGCAAGGGCGTCTGAACTGCTAGCAGCGGCATATACTGGCGACGGCGTCCCCCTTCGCTCAAGCACATTCGGTTCCGGTCACGGGCAGTTTAAAGTCAGAGGCTGGAGGTTGCATCGCAGTGCAGCGGTGTCTCTCCTACCCCTGTGATGTCCACAGATGGGGATACTGTGCTGGAATTGCTTGAGTGCCTGGAAGTACAGGACGGAGCCGGGAGGCTGCAGCAACTAGCATTGCTCCAGGTGACAATTCTGTTGGAATAGCTTTGTCCTGCATGTATGCAGCTTAGTCTGTCTTGCAGCTGCGCAACAGCAGGTGATCAGAGGGTGATCAGCAAGCCTTGCCGCCCTGCAGCATACTATTTGCCTGAAGGTCACCAGAGCTTTGCTGAGGGACCTCTCAGTGAATCCAAATGCCTGTGGTTCAGGCACATGTGGATGGCAATGGCCTTGAAGAAGATCTACTGCAGCCTGTGTTAGACAGCCTGAGCCAGCTGTTCAAAGACAGCAATCACAAGGTGCTCTCAGTTGTTTGGGACAGTAAACTTTGCAGCAGCATTACCTTCATTTTGACCTTCTTGAAACTGCTTCTCACCCGGCCATGCAGGTCTGCCAGAAAGCCATACAAGTGCTACACATGGTGGTTCAGAAGCATGGCATAGCTTTGGCTTGCTACAGCAGCTGTTTCCTGCCAGTCTTGGTACAACCCCACATGCCCTAAACCATGTCCATGCTTTACTGCTGTTGCATCTGTTAGTTGATTCATCTGACTTTGGCTGATTTGTCCTCTCGGGTTCAATGTTCACCCTGGTTCTCTGAACGTTTCTGACAACGCTGGCCAATTGTAGCAACTTTTCAGCTGTTTGCAGGTTGAACGCTTAGGGGATGCTAAGCAGCAAGTCAGAGATGCAGTAGCGGCTGCTTTACAGGCAATCCTCTCATCATGGGGCTTACAGACTGTCCTGCCCATGCTCACCTCTGCATGGGCTCGTCGTAACCCTCGGGTGAAGCAGGGGACCCTGCAGGTGGTGACTGATGCCATCACAGTGGTGCCGATAGCCCTGAGTTTACCTGCCACATGGATGCAGCTTGTGTTACAGCCTGCCGCAAAGCTGCTAGATGACCCAAACAGGTGCAGAGCTGTCTCTCCTGACATCCCATTCTGCCTCATGACGTGCTTTTTCCATACAGCCAGGCATGCTGGCACACAGCTGACTAGCACTGCCTCTTATTATGCTCCTGGGCAGGATCACTGACATGCAGGAGGCCTGCACTGTGCCTCACAAAGTTCAAAGGGGACAATCACTGGGTTTGCATTGATGCAAGCACTTGTGGTCTGCCAGTGACAAAAGCACCTGTCACATTCAGCACACTCTTCGTGCAGTGGGGTGCGAGAGGCAGCTATGGTCTGCATAGAAGAGCTGCACCAGCAGCTGGGCAGCACTGTGTTGGAGCGGCTTGAAGCTTTGCATGCCAAACCAGCTCAGCTCAAGCAGCTTCAGGAGCGCTTCAGCCGCCTGGCTGCCAACAGTGAAGCTGTGCAAGACTTCCCACTGTTTCAGGCAGTTACTGTTGAGACTGCTGCAAGAAGGCCTGGCAGTGTGACCAGCAGGTCAGACTGCTCTAGTCAGGTGAGCATGCTGAGAGCTTAGGTGTGCTGGGTGTTACAAGCCTCATGAGCAGCATAGACAGAGTGTGCATCCATGGGCAGCGTAGGCAGAATGCTAGTGTTCAGATTGTCAGATTGTCAGTGCAGACAGTACATGCACAACAGTGAAGACAGTACATGCACAACAGTGAAGACAGTACTTGCAATACTGTAAAGACACGCAACCACAACACTTCATGTAACTGCAGAGCGCAGATGCAGAGTCCAGTATGGCAGCTGCAAATGTTTACTCCCCTGTGAAGGTGGCCACCAGCCGCAGTCAGGCCAGCACGCCTGCATTGCTGGAACGTGCCAGCAGCAGCACTGATCTGAAAAAGGGTCTCATTGCAGCTCTCCCCAAAGCTTCTGTGAGACGTGGCGGCTTTAAGGTAAATCACAGAAGGTTTCTTGCTCTGATGATCACACTCAGCTGATCATGTGTACTTGACAAGCTTGGCGTAAAACTGGCCACAGTTGTGAAGTACACAGGCATTGCAGCTCATCATGTGTCAAGTGGCAGATACACAAACTTGATCTGAACCATGGTACATACTGTATGATCACCCAAGAAAGTCTTGGCAAAATTTGTGCTCTCTGGATGCAAATCAGCCAATTTGTTCTGCATTTCAGGGTTCTGGAGGCTTGACAGCAGCTGGCGAGTTGCCAGAGGCGTCGCCCATCTGGGTGGAATCTGGTCGAGAGCTCAAGGCTGAGATAGAGAAACTTGTGGTGGCCCTAGATGAGAAGCAAGAATGGACTAAACGCATTGAGGTGATGCTGTGCCAAAACACAGCTGTCCTGCTGCATTGCATCACTCCTTGCACCTAATTCGTTCTTGTGCACACTGCGGAATCATATGTCAAAGCAGGTCAACAGCGGTCAATCATATGGGGGTATAGGCTCATGTGGAGCCTTGCACTTGATCCTTTAGCACTTCAACCTTGAATAATTGTCACTGTGTGGATTACGCATTGAAGCTGTTTTGCTGCTTTGCAGGCTCTGCTACGAGTGGAGAGCCTTGTGAGGGGGGGTGCTGCAGGGCTGGAGGGCTTCCTGGAAATGCTGAAGCCCTTGCGCCAGCCCTTGACAGTCCAGCTGAATGACAGGTCCCTTATACAGCCACTTAGCATGTTGTACATGTAGAACGTCTGGTTCTAATTTGCATCTTGACTGACAACCCACAGCTGTGCATTGCTGTAATTTCTTCTCATCAAAGACAGCATTTGTACTTTCATATAGTAAGACGCACAGAGCTCAGATAGGCTTATATGAGGCTTATATGGGCTGTCATAGCCCCTGACATTTCCTATTGTAAGCACAGTCAGCATAGACGTGCCCAGGCTTTTCAAATGCAAGGTCAAGATGGCACTATCACAGCCACTCCATCAAGTTGGGCCCCTACATTGGCTTTGCTACCAAATCCACATTGTTCAAATGCAGCGTTCTGCAAATGAGCTACTGTTAATTGCTAACAATGACTGGCATGTTGCAGGCGGTCAGCAGTCTCCAAGCAGGCCTGTCGCATTCTAGGGCTGCTGTCAGCAGCCCTCGGGGCCCGCTTTGATATGTACGCTCTGTACTTCCTGCCCATCATCTTCAAGATCACTGTCATCACAGTGCAGGTGAGCTTGCCATGCTGTGTGCAGCAGTTACTCAAGACGATTTCCCCCTTGCCATTAGCTGTGAACTGCATGTGTTGGACTTACAAGCTCAGCGACGATCCATGACTGCTCACTAAGCAATCAAGCTTTTTGCTCAAGACTACTTCACGATTGTCACAATAGACGTCTGCCATCAGCACTCTGTCACATCAGCTGCCTTCCAGAAACAGGGAGTGACAGGAATGCATAGCTATGATTTGTACCTGCTGGCAATTCAGCATCTTGCTGCTCAGGTGATGGCTGAGGCAGCTGATCTGTGCTGCCATACACTGGTGCATCACTGCCCCTCTCCCCGCCTGCTCAAGCCCATTGCAGATGCAGTCTGCACAGACAGGAACGCAAAGCTGCGCCAATGCTGTGCCAAGTACATGCTTCAGGCAAGTTCTGCATGCTGATGCAATTGCCCACCTCGAATGCTGCTGCTAAACAGTATTGTACTATGCACATCTTGTCTTCTCGTGAGAGCATCACATGTTGCGCACATTGTATGCAGCAAACTACCAGATGAACAAAGCATGTCCAGTGCTCTGAGAATGGGCTTTGTCACCAGTCCTGCTTCTAGTCAAATGACACGTCGGCAGATCAACACAGCGCCTGCTCAAGACTTGACAACTAGCACCTAGCACGTCAGCCCTACAATCTGCTGCATGAGACCGCTGTCGAGCGCATCCTGGTGAATTAAGTGTTGATATTACTGGCATGCAGGTCTTGGAAGACTGGGACATGGAGACGTGTGTGAAGGGGCTAGATCTGGTGGAAGCCACCATTCGCAGCGCTGCCCAAGATTCCTCATCTGAAACGCGCTCCATTGGGCGCAGCATGTATGCTGCTTATGTGAGGGCCATGCCTGACAAGGGGCAGGCCTTTCTGAGGCGCATGGACACTGGCCTTCAGGAGAAGCTCAGCCAAGCCACCCTGACCTACATCCCGGGTTGGGCGTTTGTCCCATGCTTGTGATTGCATTCACATGCAACATTCTTGCAGTCATGTGCAAAATGTCAAGTGCATGCTGCTGCTCGAGCCTGGTGGGCCTGTGTACATCTGTGAAGTACTCAGCAATTTTCTCTGAGCACGTGGCAGCTTGAGCCACCTCTGAGACTGTGGCCTGTCTGTTCCTGGTGCTGCTGCTGTAGTTTGGTATCCTTTCCTGGAGCTTGTTCCTGATGCCTGTAACTGCTTTGCATTTCAGGTGCAACAGCATTAGCTTGTTTGAACAGCTGGGTAACAGCTGTCAGCATCATAGCAACATGTAACAGGGCCCCTTTTGAGAGCTGATCACGCTTGATGGGAGTGAAACCACAAACAAGCTGCTTGTGATGCCTTGCATGCACAGATTGTAGACAGCAAGCATTACTCACTCTGCTGTAACCAAGACTGATGCAGCTGTTTCATCCAACTGACAGAGTCCCACACTGATGCAGGACAGTACCAGCCGCTGATTGCAGATCAGCAGCCCATCCTGGGCAAAGTAGCACTTCCTGCTGCTTGCACCCTGCCCCTCCCCCCATCGCCCACCCCTCCCTCCAGGCCACCCTCAGGTACTGCTGCATTCCCTGCTGCATCTGTTGTGCAAATCACGACCTGGGTTACCAGTGTGTTCATGCTACAGGTCCACAAGCTGTTTAGTTACAGAAACAGCAGTTGCTCATTTGCAATAGCATCAGTGGTCAGAGAAAAGACGCACTGACATAACCCGACTTGAAAAATGAGACGTTGGCATGCAGGCAGGCCAGTACATTCCCGCAGTGGCGCAGTGTCAGAAGAAGCCAGCTTTTCACAGGCGCCAAGTCACACAGCGCCTGCAAAGAGGAGCTCACGCAAGTCAGTGGGTGGAAATGCTCTGCGTATCTTGAGTGGTGCTACCCAGGTGGGGCAATGTTATCAGGCCTGCCCTGAACTTGCTTGACAATCATATGGAGACTAAACATCTTCCTCATGTATGTGTCATGGTATAAAACTTGGACTGTTTGCTTGCCTGGCCTGCTGGGCCGCTATCCTAACATCTGTTATTGCTTTGTTTGAGTCACTGTCAAGACAGGCAGAAGCGGTCCACAATCCCCTCATTCTGTTTGCAATATTGTGTGCAAGTCACTGCCCTTTCATTGCTCTTTGAATTGTGTCGACGCCACATCTGTAAGCCGACAGGCCCCTAGGTAAGTATGTTACACATTGTCTGAGCCCAGCCTGTCTCAAATCCGCAGAATGCTGCATCTCACTCAGCTGAGGCAGTGAGAGCGCCTCAGAGGTCAGCACTCTCAGCTCGCCGCATCTCCTGCATGCCGCCGCCTGCACCCCTGACCGCTGGCAGAGGACCCCAGCGCGACCCTACAGCACCCACTCCCACCCCTGCAGGCTCTACTGGGGGTTACAGTGCAAAGAGGATTGCCCTTCAGGAGCAAACGGCTGTGCCTGTCATGCCTAGCTTGGAAGCAGCTCAGCAGCTGCAGGCAAGCACCAGAACCATGTGTTCTTGCAGTGCCAAACGCTGCACAGGTTCAGCTGTCCACCTGTGTCAGTAAGAGCTGTATGACATGGCAGGTCTTATAAACAGGGGCTCTTGGTGTTTTATGATGCATATAGCAGCTTTCAGCCTGTGTCTGATGCAACAGCTGGCAGTCCAGCTGACCAACAGAAATACTGTTGTGAGCCGCCTCTGCACAGACTGACAGAAGCAGAACCAGCTGTTGTGAAAGTGCTTGAAAGACTGCAGTACACGCGTGCATCCTCTTTGGTCTAGCATAACACTGCTGTCGTGTACACAGGCACATTGTGCAACTATCCAACAAGTACGCACGGCTGAAGCTGTACAACATTTGCGTGCACCACAGTAGTGTTCACGCGAGCTGACTTGACGTTTGGGTGCTGCAGCATGGCCAGTCACACCAGCTTCAGCATGCACACACAGACGCTACATACTATGAGGGGGTGGAGCGCTTGCCGGGTGGTGCCAATGACAGCAGCGCCCCAGCAGAGACTTCAGGACAGTCACATATTGTGGAATTTGATGGAGCAGGCTTGACTGCTGGTAGTGTGCTCACTATGGCGTCATCAGCAGGCAGTGACTGGAAGGTGACAGCCCTTCTGGCCTTGATTGCAGTTCAAATCAATATCCATCAGCCATCATTCAGTGTTGTTAGGTCCAAGCAAAGGGCATTTCCTAAGAATCCATTGTGTGAATGGGATCAACATGCTTGCCTGCAAATCAGCCTGCTGGGTATTATATTGTTTTCAAGCCAAAAGGTGGATGTGCACAGATAACAACTCAAAGGTCACATGTGCCTGGCGCATCATATGTGAGTATGCCTCTGTATCCCAGCCGGGTTTGTTGGTGGTGCAAGCTTAATGCAGATTGTTTTTGTGAACCAACGCAGTCTAGCGCCTGCTGCATCCAGCCTGACGACATTGATATTGCACGTGCAACAAAGCTGCCAATGCTGCTGTGGCTTGCAGGCAAAGCTGGATATGTTTGTGGCCATGCAGCAGTTGCTGCAGCAAGCAACCAGTCCAGCCTGGTCAGACTTTGCTGGCTGCAGTGAAAAGCTGGTCCAGATCATGTTGGAGCATATTGGTAGGTACCAGAACTGTTGTCTGATATCGTGTTTTGCAAAATAAAGAGGCTAAAAAGCTTGTACACCCATTAAGGCATCTACCTTTGCTTGAGGCTTGTGGGTGCTCATGATTTGCAAACCACTCAGTCTTGCATGTGCCATGGCAGTGCTCACATTGCTGCATACACCTCTCAAACCTGACTTATCTCTCTCAACCAGAAATTACCAAAGACTGTAAAATCATTTACACTCTGTCTGTACAACTGCAGCTCTGGGATCTTGGCCACTGCTGCAAAGTCAAAGTGCTTCATGCAGAGCTGACCACTGTGCAAGCTTGCTGCTCTGGGCTGCCACCTTAGAATGCTGCTCCTGTTATCATCATTGAAAAGCATAATCTTCTCCTCTCTTGCAAGCTTGCCTGCAGTGCCAGCTAGCTCGTCATCTCAGTACCGGTCATGCACATTCGTGTAGGAGATCCTCACTTCAAGGTTGCGCATGCTGCATTGGATGCTGTACAAGCATGCCTGCAGCACCACGCAAGTATGCTGGAAGCCAGTCTAGACAGGCTGCTACCTCTGCTGGCTCAGCGCATCACAGACCCCAAAGAAGCCATCAGAACTGCTGCTGTGGGGTAAGCTACTGCAACCCTGGCATGCGTTGCAACCAGGCATGTCTCTTGGGTGCTGTTTCTGTGTTGGTATTGCAACAAGTCTTGCTTTTTACTGCTGATTGAGGTGGCAAATGAGAAATCATCACAAGTTGAAGCCACGCCTGTGCAAAGGAGATCAGGCACCTGGTTGCATTGCTGCAAGGTTCCCTTTCAATCATGCATATAAGTAATGTTGTGGTCATGCTATTGCTGCATATAATTAGTAGTGTGATTGTGAATGTATGAAAGTGATGCGTCTTCATGTATATCAGGTAAGATCATGTAATGGTAAGTTGATCCATACAATGCTGCTGAAGCACGCTCTGTGTCTGCATGGCAGCCATTGCCCTTATGTGCCTGAGCTGCATGTCAGTGAGGTGCTTCAGCAGACCCATCACAGACTATACCCAACTCAAACTGTGTCTGCCTCAGCTGTCTTCCTGCTCAATCAACAGGTGCTTGGAGTGTTTGCTCGAGCTGGATCCTGTCGAACTGTGTCTGCCTCAGCTGACTTTCTGCCCACTCAACAGGTGCTTGGAGTGTGCACTCGAGCTGTATCCTGTGGAGCTGTGTCTGCCTCAGCTGGCCCGAAGCTTGGACACTGTCAAGGCCGCCAAGGGCAGGACAGCGCTGCTGGAGGTGTTCACCGCCAACTGTGGTCAAGCTGTCACTACTGCTGCTGCACTGCCTGCTCTCAGGTGAGCTGCTCTGCTTCCAATGTCAGTCTGAGCCACCAGCGTGTCAGGATAGTCATGGCTCTCCTGTGCGGAGACGGGGTCCAGTCTGCTGAGTCTACAATGTGAGGGATTTGTCACTCACATGGTAGACTCAGCAGACTGGACAACAGTGAACAGTGCTGATGTGTCTGTGAAGCTCGGCACTTGTGTGTGGGTGCTGTCAAAGCTGGCGTTTTAGCTTGTGCAATATTGTGTTTCTCTTGATATAGCTTTGGCAGAGCGTTTCACGTTTTGCTACATATTTGTAATAGAACTCCGACCAGACTCAATCTGCACACTGTCAAGGCTTAGTAAAATCATTGCAACATGAAGGCGACTGACTCTCAAACTTGAGCAGTCTCCCCAGCAACAAAATCAGATGTCTTTCTAAGCAGTACTTTGTGACATGTGACGGCCAGGTCAGTAAGAACTTGGGGCTAAACCTTTGCGTTCTTTTTGCACAGGCTGGGCAATGTGCTAGGTGAGCCTCTGCAAGTGGTTGCACTGAACACAAAGGTTTGCTGACTGATCAGGCTCAACCTCTGTCAGAGGCAAGCTTGTCCAGGCAGCAAGCCTTTGCTTAAACACCCATTGCTTTCTGCTTGCTGCTTTGCTGAGAAAAGTAAATACTAGGCAAGACAGCTGGCCTGTTCTGCCAGAAGGTTTGACCTTCACAAGGTATTGCTTCCTATGAATCTTGCCTGCTGGGCAGCCTCAAACCTGACTGTTGGCTGACACCAGCTTTTTGCCTCACTAACCTTTTTTAGCCAAAGCCTTGTAGCTTGCGGCACAAGCGTTTTCAACGGCAACGGTCACAGCAGCAGGTGCGCAGGCTCGTCTGCTAACACTGGCTGGCCTCACCGCCACTTGCATTGCGCACAGCATTCACTCCAAGGTTTCTGCTGAAGCAGTGCCGTCACTGTAAGCAGACTTTTGACGGAAGCTGTATATTGGCTTGGGGTACTGTTGAACAAATGCATATGGAGGAACCAGATTGTGAATGAAAGAGTGATCAAGTGAATTAACACTTTAGCAAATGCATATGGAGGAATCAGGTTGTGAATGAAAGAACCATCAGGTGAATTAACACTGTAGCAAATGCAGGTTGTGGGTGGGGCGGGTGGCTGCATTAGTGGGTGACCGCAATGCAGAGGTCAGACGAGCTGCTTGCCAGGCGCTGCATCTGGTGTACACACGCATGGACGGACCCACCCTGTTGACCCATGTCGCTCATGCCAGCCCTCCTGATCAGGTCACAACCTCTTCACTTGATGCACATCTGCAGCCTCACATTCCAAGTGCTTTGACCTATACGCTGGCAAGCTTTGCTTGTACACATCCCCTTTGCTTTCTGTGTTCAGTCCTGCGGTGTTGTGTTTTTACTCACATTTCCTGCCTGCTTTGGCAATTGAACTGCACCAAAAGGGGATCAGTGCTCCCATCAGCTGTGGCACAAGTGATTGCTGGTGCATTCTGCCTGCAGCATGCAAAGCGCTCTGCCACACTGTGTCATCACACAAGCAACATTCCTTAAGTGAGCTGAAGCAGCATTGATGCTGCAGATGACTCTCAGGAGGGCCTTGACACCCATGTTGCCAAATCTTGACGCACACCTGGTGCCTTACTCTCGCACCAGGGCAGGGCAGTTAGCACACCGCCCTCACACTGCCCCGTCAGCTTCTAGCATGCCTTCTGCCCCAACAAGCCCCTGTGAGCAAGGGCAGACTCCAGCAGACGGCAGCAGCACAGCCCTTGTGCAAGACCAAAGTGACAGAGAGCCACCCAGGTTCATCCACCCGCCTCTGATCTCTGAGTTCAGCCTGAGCAGCGTGAACCATGCCCAAGGGCTGCAGGGTACGTCTACACAGGCTCTTCAAACAGGGCTGTCTTCTGAGCACAGCTGGCAAGACAATGCTTCCAAGGACCGTCAGCCTCATGCGCAACAGGCCGAAGTGAGTGAAGTCAAGGCCAGGCATAGTAGAGTCTCCATCAGCACAGTTGGCAGCATCAAGAAGTCTGTGTTCACAGTCGCCCAGCACCAGCCGACAGTAGTGCAGTCTGAGGCGCTGCAACCTTTTCAGATGCCTCAGGATGGTCATGTGACGGGCACTTTGTCCCCAACAGCTTCAGCGTCAGCTTCTGCTTGCCAAGCAGAAGAGGACTTGCTGCTCAGTCAAGTTGCAGATCTGCACCCTGCTTCACAGTCCAGCCATTCCAGACAAGCTGCGCAGATGGAGCGCCCCTTGCATGAAGGCAATGTGCTGCAGGATATCACAGGCACTGGGCTGCATCAAAACAGTGCTAACGTGCACGTCTTTCAGGATAGAATTTCAGGCCGCAGCAGCGTTTCACCAGGCACTGCTCAGAATAGGGCTCTTCCAAACACCCCTGCAGGCATCACGGCACATGATAGGGCCGTATCAAACAGCCCTGACCATCAGGGCAAGGCTCTTCCGGGTCTTGCTGCCCTCAGGACTTCTGGGGATGCACAGCCAGTGGTCCAGTCTGCTGAGGCAATTCAGGAAGCTGCAGTGCTTGATGCAGTCCAGCAGGTTCACCACGCTCAGGGTGAAGCAGTGGTGCCTGCTCTACAGGCGCTGCAGTTACAGATTGCGACTGCAAGGGATGCAGTGCTGCAAGGCTGCTTGCCTCAGGCATGTGCCCGACATGCTGCCTTATCTGATTCTCAAACATGGAGGATTTGCAAGCCACTGTCAGTCAGCAATGCTGAGACCCCACTTGTTTGTGATCAGGGAAACGCTCCAAGTTTTTTCCAGTCACTCATTAGGTTATGCATGCAATTGTCTAACCATGCTGTCTTCACATGTGTTCCCTGTGTACATTGTCCTGTTGATACACATTGATATTTCTGCAAGGAGAGGTCTGATCACATGTCTACCCATGTGGCACATCATCTTTGCCTCATGTGCTTGCAGGTGACATCAGCGCTGCTTCCACTGCTGACTGAAAGCAGCTGGCAGGCAAAGCAGGCATCAATTGTAGCCATCAGGAGCCTTGCCTCACAGGGCCCAGCCCTGCGCCTCTGGGTGCCTGCCCTTGTTCCTGCCCTTCTTGAGATTGCCTGCCATACGCGCCCTGAGGTGAGCATTTGGCAGTGGCACATTCAGGGTTGTCGTTGTAATTGTGTGCGTTGCACTGTCCCTAACTACGTGCAGCAATCCCCAGCGTTCAGTGTTGCAGCTGCGTTCTGAAGTGTGCTGCTGTTGAGGCCTTCTTTGACAGGTCTGAATCTTGGCCTGCAAAGGACAACAAATACCTTTTGACACTCCCCTTGACAACTCAGCACAGCAGTGCAGCTCTCGCTGTCATAGTACGCCAATTTGCTGCCCACCCATACAGCATGCTATGCATGCTGTGGCTTGACAGCTGTGCCATAGCTATGTAGCCACAAAATGCTGACGAGCATCATCACTATCCGGCTGGCTGCAGGTATGCATGGCAGCAGATGACTGCTTAGCGTCTCTATTGCCGCAGCAGCCTGCTGCAGTGTGCTTGGCCCTGCTGAAGGCCAACCTGCCAGCCCAGGGAACTGTCAACACCCCTGCCTGCCAACCCACCGCCCTCATCCAGGTGGGCCACAATACCCATGCATGATCTTGCTGGCTGCATCACGTTATACTTTTGTTCCGCATTGTGCGTGCTTGCCAAAGTGACCTGGCCTTGGTGCCGACATTTTCCCTTCGACCTTGTGTCATCCACTTGAGACTAGCCATTGACAAAGACATAACAGCTGCATGCTCTGACTCACATGATCAATATGTTGTCTGCCACCAACCCAGCTGTTTCCATGGCTGTTTGCAAACAGTAGGAGTGACAGAAGTAACCTGGGCGAGATATGATTTCATGTAGCATGTTTGGCTATGCAAGTAACTGCAGAGCTGCTAATGCACACCTGCAACTGCCTGACACATGTTGGTCGCAAGTGTACAAACCTAGATCCGGTATGATACAGGCTAGCGTGAAGAACATAGGGAGGGTGGTGCAGCGCATGCCCAGTGCAGAGCTGCTGCCAGAGCTGCAGAGCCCCGACCTGCTGCCAGGCCTCTTTGAGGCGTTTGATCACCACAGTGCTGATGTGCGCAAGGCAGTCACCATGTGTCTCATGTACATGTGGCAGGTAGGCTGCCTCTGTGCAACAAAGTCTGTATGTGTACATGTAAGCAGAAGAGTTGACTGTCTTTATACAAAGCCATCTGGCGTCACGATCAGCATAATATGCATGTGCATAACATGTGTACAATGCAACCTGTCTTGATCATGCACTTCATTAAATATAGAGTCAATCACAAGCACAACTGACAGTACAGAAGCCTTGACGACCTACAAAAGCATGCTAATGCTTGCATTCTGCAAGATAGTGACACATGTGTATTGCAATGAATTCATGAGAGACTTGCATACATGCAGGTCATGGGGGATGACTTGAAGCCTTTTCTGGCTGGTTTACGGGTGTCAAAAATAAAGCTTGTCACAGCATATGTTGAACAGGCACAGTCCCAACAGAGGCGCAGTCAAGGTGTCACATCTGTTGGCTAGCAGTCCCCACAGCAATAGGTTGCTAGTGGCACAGAACAATCTCTGTGTATTCGCAAATGAGTGTAAGCAAGGTCTGGTCGAGTCGTCTTGCGTATGCGCTGGGTCAGACTAATGATGCGAGTTGCAGTGTCTGTTTGTGTTATCAGCAAACATAGAGCCCATGTTGCATTAGCTATAGTCGAAGCAGATTATTCTAGTGTGCGTACATTAGTGTGCGTGAGCACCTAATAGTAGTAATGCTTTAACCAATGATTGTATGCTGTAGTAAGGTGTGACATGGTGTACATCTGGTCTCTGCATAGCGTTGTGTGTCAATTGACTCATCAAGTGCGTTCTGCTGAGCCTGTTGCAGTTCAACATGAAACTTATCCATCTGCATCACCCTCATACACACGTCAAACCTATTGAGTAACTGCCACAAACACCACGACCTGTGTGCATCAGACTAGAGTCGAGCTAGTTGAGTACCGTACCCACTAATCATTGGTTTGTGTCACAACCGGTCAGAAATGCTGTAATTGTAACGTACACAGAACATCAGGACGAAAACGCGCCAAATGGTAACGCAAAGCCTCCAGACTTTCAGCTGTTGATCCATCCACGTAACCATTATGAAGGAAAAGCCTTTTCAAACCTTTGATCTGTGCAAATCCAAGGATGTCTTTTCCAAATTTGAACAGTTTAGCCATAAGGTTGACTGCCTTCATTGTAGACATTTTGTGCCATGGAACATCCAGAGTCAAAGTGGACAGTGGATCACCATATAACCAAATCAGTAAAACCTCAAGCTCTAGTAGACATGCAAACACAGCACAAAGTTCAATCTGGACCCAACCAGTCTTGAATTCCAGTCGCAAATACTTCAAAGCCCTGAGCCTCAGGAGCCTGTTTGTATCAAACAGACCGTCGTAATAACTGTGTAGCTCAAGGTCTACATGTGTCAAATTGGTCATTAAAAAGAGTCCAGATGCCAGGGTTGTGACCATTCCTTGCCTAATGTTGGAGTAATGTGTCTGCACCTCTGCCCCAATCTCAGCGTCACCAAACACCAGCCATGTCAAGGCTGTGCAGGCAGATAAACCCAGTGGATGAAGACCAGAAAGTCTGCTGGCATATATGTCTAGTTGTTGCAGCCCAGTGACAAATGTGCACGACTGAGCAGAGATGACGTTAGCACGATGTAGGTTCAGGTGTGTGATGTGTCCTGCCAATCCGTCTACAGCAAAAACTCCATCACGCAGGTGCAGCTCCCTAAGATTTTGAAGCATTTGTAGAGCTGTTAGGTCCAGGTCGCCTGAAAATTTTAAGTCTACTGTGGTCACAGAGGCGAAGGCTGCTAAGGTGCTGATGGTGCACGGGGACGCGTTGCGGATGACCACGGCGTCCAGGGCTGCACCAGACATCATGGCAAGAGCCATCTTGGTGCAAGGATTGCCGCAGCATGCTATGAACGTCCGGATCGAGCTTTTGTGACCAAGCGACCAGGGCAGCAGGCTGGACAACGCTGTGTGCTGGAGGTCCCCCTTCAAGTACAGGCACTCCACCAATTTTGGATGCTGATTGAAGATTTGATTGAATCGTTTGCACACGAAACGTAGCCGGTGAAATTGGCGGTGCTCCTCAGCGACATAAGCCACCATATCAACGTCATCGTCAGGTCGAAGGAGGCAAAGTACTTTCGCCCAAACCTCGTCCGGCAACCAAATGCCTCGATCGACCACACCACCTGGCATCACTTGTAGGCGGTCTATCGGGTTGAGTGTGCACTTCCAAGCTTTGTTTTCGGCCCACTCTGCTACCAGAATCAAACAATTGCTTCGAAATGAGATTGGCTTCGGAGCTGAACAGGTTTTTCCCTGGCTGCAAAGGAGGCAAGACGTGAGCAGTGAGCCCGGAATGTAGCCTTTGCGTTTTGCTGCTGTTGTCCCTCAAGTCTCAACAGTCTCTAGCCATCTATCAGATGGCTTGACTCACGCTTCTAAAGCATTGCAGACAGGTTGGGACCGCCATCGAGTGCATATCGCCAGTGCAGATAAATAGCTCCTATGATCACGTGCTTATGAAAACGTGATGAAGGCTGGAACAGACCCCTGAAAGGTTCAACGTGCAGGATGTACACATTGGCTGCGTTATGTGACCTGCCAACATGGCACATGGACCTGCAAACCACTGTCAGTCAGCTTCGCTGAAACCTACCTTGTTTGTGATCAGGGCAAGAACCCCAGCTTTTTTGAAAGCACTATTTTGCTTGTTGCGTCCCTGCCATTGAGTGCTGTCCATTGCACATTCACGCATGCATGTGTTCATGCATGCGGTTGCTATCCATTACTGTCTTCACTTAATGGTTGATTCTTTCGTGCATTGTTCAGGTTACATCATCATTCCCTCATGTGCTTGCAGGTAGTATCAGCGCTGCTTCCGTTGCTGACTGAAAGCAGCTGGCAGGCCAAGCAGGTAGCAATTGTAGGCATTAGGGGCCTTGCCTCACAGGGCCTGGCCCTGTGCCTCTGGATGCCTGCCCTTTTTCCTGCCCTTCTTTGCCTGCCATGTGCACCCTGAGGTGAGCCTTTGGCAGTGGCAAACTCATAGCTGCCATTGTAATTGTGTATGTTGCACCGTCTCTGATTGCTTGCAGCAACTTGCAGCTTTCAGTCTTGCAGCTGGGTTCTAACACGTGCCGCCAATGAGGCCTTTTTTGACAGGTCTGAATCTTGGCCTGTCAAGAACAGCCAACATCTTTAATCACTCCCCTTGAAACTTCAGAACAGCAGTGCAGCATTCACTGTCGTAGCAGCCCAACATACTGCCCACCTAATGCGACCCACCTAATAAGACTTGGCAGATGTCACAACCCAGTGCCATTGCTGTGTGGCCACAGATTACCGTCAAGCATCTTCATGGTTTAGCTGCAGGTATTCATGGCAGAAGATGACTGTGTAGGGTCCCTGATTCCGCAGCAGCCTGCTGCAGTGTGCTTGACCCTACTGAAGGCCAACCTGCCAGCTCAGGGGACTGTCAACACCCCTGCCTGCCAGCCCACTGCCCTCATTCAGGTGGGCCACAGTGCAAATGCATGGTCTTGCTGGCTGCATCACATTACACTTGTGTTCTGCATTATGCATCCTTCGCAGTGTGACCTGGCCTTGGTGCTGACATTTTCCTTTTGACCCTTTGTGAAGCACTCCAGGCTAGCTGTTGACATAACAGTTGAGACATAAGACATAACAGTTTTATGCTGTAAATCCAATGATGAACATTTGTCTACGCACCAATGTAGCTGTTTGCATGATACTGCCAACAGCAGGAGGGGCAAAAGTAACAGGGACCTGCTCTAGGCTCTATCTAGCATGTCTGGCAGGTAGGTGGCCTCTGTGCAACAAACACTGTATGAGTACATGTCACCAGTGGAGCTGCGTGTCTTGATACAAAGCTACTTTGGCAGATCGTGACACACCCTAGCCAGGCGCATGTGTTCTTGAGATTGTGATGTGGTCCTATGGTCAGGTCTGGCGTCATGATCAGCATGTGCATGTGCATAGCATGTGCACAATGCAACCCGTCCTGATCGTGGCTTTTGACTCCAGAAAATATAGACTGAATCACAGGCACAGTTGACAGTAAAGGAGCCTTGAGCACCTACACAAGTGTGCTTTTGATGCACAGCGACACATATGGCTGCGTCGTCATGAGTCTGCATGAAATCATGAGAGACTTGCATACATGCAGGTCATGGGGGATGACTTGAAGCCTTTTCTGGCAGGTTTACGGGTGTCAAAAATAAAGCTTGTCACAGCATATGTTGAACAGGCGCAGTCCCAACAAAGGCGCAGTCAAGGTGTCTCTTCTGTTAGCTAGCAGTCCCCACAGAAGTAGGTGTTAGTGGCACAGAAGACTCTCTGTATATTTGCAAATGAACAGATGTGCACACATGTGTAACTTAGTAAGCAAGGTCTGGTTGAGTCAAGTCTTGCGTTGGTCAGACTAAAGCTGTGAGTTGCAGTGTCTGGTGTGTTATCAGCAAGAGTCAGGGCCATGATTGTGTTGGCTTGCAATGGTCTAAGCAGAATGTGCGTGAATACCTGTTGTTGAGTGCAGGCAGTAGTGTTTCATGCGATGTTTGTGTGCTGCGGTCAGGTGTGTCATGGTGTACTGATGGTCTCTGCCGATAATTGTGAAACACATGTGTCAATTGTCTCGGCAAGTGCATCCTGCTCAGCCTGTTGCAGTTCATCATGAAAGTTATCCAGTTGCATCTCACCTATAAATGACCTTGGTGCAACAGACTAGCTAGTATAGTTGAGTATGGCACCTAGTCACCATTAATTTTCATAAGAAACAGTCACAACAGCTGATCTGGATCTACCTGTAATGTTGACTCAAACACAACATCAGGACGAGTAACCTCCATATTGTAACGCAAAGCCTCAACACTTTTAGCTGTTGGTCCATTCATGACATGGCCATCATGAAGGGAAAGCCATTTCAAACCCTTGATCTGCGTGAATCCAAGAATGTCTGTTCCAAATTTGAACATATCAGCTAAAAACATGACTGATTCAATTGCAAACATTTTGTGCCAAGGAACATTCAGAGTCAAAGTGGACGGTAAATCACCGTCTAACCAAATCACTAACTTTTCAAGCTCTAGTAAACATGTAAACGCAGCACAGAGTTCAATCTGGACCATGCCAGTCATGAAATGCAATTGCAGATGCTTCAAAGCCTTGAGCCTCAGAAGCTTGTCTATTTCAAACAGACCGTGATGATAACTATGTAGCCGCATGTCTAAATGCGTCAAATTGGTCAGAACAGGGAGTCCTAATGCCAGGGTTGTGACCTTGCCTTGCCTAACGTTGGTGTATTCTGTCTGCACCTCTGCCCTAATCTCAGCATCACATAACTGCAGCCGTGTCAAAGCTGTGCAGGCAGATAAACCCAGTGGATGAAGACCAGTAAAGCTGCTGGCATACATGTCTAGTTGTTGCAATCCAGTGACAAAACTGCACGACTGAGCAGAGGTGACATGAGCAAAAGGTAGGAATAGGTATGTGACGTGTGCTGCCAATCTGTTCACATCAGACACTCCACCATGCAGGTGCAGCTCCCTAAGGTTTTGAAGCATATGTAGAGCTGTCAAATCCAGATAGAAGCCTGAGAACTTCAAGTCCACTGTAGTCACAGAGGCAAAGGCTGCTAAGATGCTGATGGTGCATGGGGATGCCTTGCGGATGACCACAGCATCAAGGGCTGCACCAGATAACAATGCAAGAGCCACTTCAGTGCAAGAACTGCCGCAGTATGCTGTGAACGTTCGAATCGAGCTTTTGTGACCAAGCGACCAGGGTAGCAGGCTGGACAACCCTGTATGCTGGAGGTCCCCCTTCAGGTACAGGCACTCTACCAGTTTTTGATGCTGATGGAAAATTTGACTGAAACGTTTGCACACCAAACGTAGACGGTGAAATTGGCGGTGCTCCTCGGCGACAGGTTGCGCTTCCAGTACATCAACTTTGGTGAGGTCCACATACACTTCAGGTCGAAGGTGGCAGAACACTTCTGCCCAAAGCTCATCCGGCAACAAGATGTCTCGATCGAGCGCGCCACCTGGCATTGCTTGTGGTCGATCTATTGGGTTGAGTGTGCAACTCCAAGCTTTGTTTTCGGCCCACTGTGCTGTGCAGTCAGATTAAAAGAGATTGGTTTCGGAGCTGAACAGGTTTTTCAAGGCGTGAAACCAGGCGTGAGCCTGTTTGTTCTGCTGCTCTCGTCTTTGAGGGTCTCTCAAGGCCTAACGGTCTTTAGCCATTATCCAAAAGGCTTGGCTTCAGCGTCTAAAGAATTGCAGACACGTTGCAATGAGCAACACTCCGTCGCGTGCATATCGCCACTACGGCCAACTGGTTCCACACAATCACCTGATCATGAAAACTTGATGAATGTTTGAACAAACCCATGGGGTGCAAGGCGCAGCATGTACATAATGGCAAAAGCACTGACCATATGGTATGACCATATACATATGGCACCTGCAGTTGTGTCGCCGCTTCAGTTCCGTTTGCTAACCAGATACACTCTTCTATGCATGTTGATGCACACCTGCTCAAGTGCATGTTTGCTATGGTACATGCCTGCCAAAATGCAGCAGCGGCTGCAGAAGGGAAATGGACATGAGCACAACATCCTGTGGGTTACAAGCAAGGATTGAGCCTTAGGCTACCCTGTGGGGCTACACGTTGCAAAGCAGCGCAGCGCAGCAACTAGTCTCTATGCTTGTGAAGGTGCTTGACATCATTCACAGGCTGACATCCCCACATCTGGGACAGCATTACTTTCATTGTTGAGTCCAGACAATTGGGAAGCACATAGCAATGCAGGTTGACAGCCTATATCTCAAAACATTGCAGAAAGAGTCAGGCTCAATGAGTCCTACTCAAGGCCCATCAAGGCCGCTGTCAACATCTTTGCCCACCAGGCCAACTTTCCTCCTGTTGGTCACTTGCGTGCAACATCAGACCACATGCTACGTAGCATACTCATAATTCACATGCACCAATGCTGGCTAGCTTTGAGCATCGCTTTTGGACTTGACCTTCCTTTTGATGTTTCATGACGCGCTTGCAGCATGGCATTGGCCAGGGCATTGGCCTACTCTTGATCTGTATAGATGTGGCTTTATAGTAAGCAGTAATATTACTGCTTACTAAAGCAATTGCATAGCATACATATGCTACCCTATTCATGTGCCAAATAGGCTGCCAAAATTACCAAGGTTCAAGGCGCCAAGGCTCACAGGGAAGGGGTATAAAAAGCAGGCGTGACACAGCTGCTGCTGACTGCTCCCTTGGCCATCCGGCGATTTGCCTTTGCGTTGGAGACGTCTACGCAGGCGATTTGCCTTCGCATTGGAGTCGACTACGCAGGCTGTTGCGTGACAAATATTTGGGGGGGGGGGGGGTTTGGCATGCCCACCGAACAGCTGCCACCGGAACTGCAGATCCCTCATTTGCTGCTGGACATCTTTGGCCACCACAGCGCTGGTGAGCACAAGGCAATCACTAGCTGCCTGTGTATGCAGCATTCATGAAGCCATCCTGCAGTGGGATTTTGCGGTCAGAGTGTATGCCGTCAACATCGTGATCACACGTGTTTGTGCAAAGGTGGATTTCGGTGGTACTTGCAAACCAGGATGATGCATTTGCATGCCTGCCATATGGCAGGGTCTGGCAGGCAGCATGTGCCTGCAGCTGCCAGCAACTTTAAATGTGCTTGACTGGCAGGGTCAATCTGTTCCTCTGGTTGTGTGTCTTAGTGTTGTCCAAATTTTCACCCACTCGACAACAAGCATGACATCCTTATTAACCCTTGAAGTACGTCAATGCCATCATTTGAGAATAGATCTGTGCCCATAAGGATCACATGAATGTCGACATGCATATGCCATGTACAGCTTTGAATCAATCATCAGATGCAAATTGTCTGAGACACGATAAACACTTACCGTGATATCGATGGTATTGACCAGAATTCTGACAACCCTGAAATATCTGTACGACTGCCCTATGACAGGCATACGTGCTGTATGTCAGTATCCTGGTTGGCAGCATGCTGCCCTGCACGGTGGCAACTGCATGCTGGCTGCTCGAGTTTGGATTCCCCCGGGAGCTTTTCACAGACCTCCTCTTGACTGCAATAGGAATACAGCTCGGACGACACAAAGTCCTGAGTAAGGCTTTGCATCAGCGTACTCGAGTCAGGTCAGAGCTCGTCTGCAGCGTGCAGCGCTCCAGATGACGTTGTCGAACAAAAGGCATGAGGCTGTCAAAGAAGCCTGGGCAAACGGCAACGGTGTCGCGGCAGAAGTAAACGTATCTAAGTCGCACGGAGAGCACGGTATGACAGAAGATTACGTCGCAGCAGGAGCCCACGCAGCGGTCTCGCAGGCTTTCAGAGAGCTGTTGGACCCGGCCAACATGGCAGCTCTAACATCCTTAGTGGTTGAACAGGCTGCAAATGTAGCTCAGCAAGCCATCACGTTGCAAGGCCGTGCAGCGTCACGGATCTCAGCTGAAGAAGCATTCACAGGGTCTTATGATGCAGTTGAGCGGAAGTATGATGCCTGGTGGAAAAGTATGCCACCATCATATGTCACAATTTTTGGCGCAGCATGCGCATTTCTGGGAATGCTCTTGTTAGGGTTGACTCTAGCGTTGTGGCGATTTGCCTTGTTTGGTCTGTCTTGAAGGTGACACATTTGTACTAGCAGTTTGGCATGGTCTCTTTGCGCATACTACACTTAACTCTGTCTCACTATCGTTATCTAAGTCCATTGCCTGTAATGCATACCCCATGTTCACTGCACTTCGATGTGCAAAAAATGTACAAGTGGCAAGCATCAGCCCATGAAGTAGATCTGCACAACATCAGAAAGTCCTTATCCAAGACTTGTTTCAGCTAAGACATTGTTCATCAAGCCACAAAGCATATGTGGCAACCAAGTCTGAGCATTTTCCTGCAGCTGTGCTACTAAATGTTTTGCTCGTGATTTGCTGATCGCACGCGTGTTGTTAGCTTGCTGGCAGCCTTGTTGAGAAATGAGCTTATAAGCTTGTAATTACGAACAATTCCAATTAGTCTGCAAGTGTACAAATGTGCAAGTACACCTGTGAAATCTAGTACGTTGGTACTTGCAATGACTACATCTACCGTGGCAGAGTTGAGGTACTGTGACACTGCATATCTGGTTGCTGACTATGCCAAACTCGTGACCACGTCAAATTCAAAGCCGCAAAGGCACTAGTAGTTCTGCAGTAAAGCTGCTAATAAAACTCCCAGCAAGATGTTTTGACATTGCAGCCAGGCAGCAGCAGGGGGTTGTACAGTTCAGTGCCCAGTTCTTAAGCTTGAATCTTGAAGCACTTGAGTCTGAGTAGTCTCTGCTGAGTATCTGGGGCCGCCTGGAACGGTTCTGTTAGGGCTTGATGTCTTAACGAAGGACTAGGTAGTTGACACTTGCTGTCTGCATGATGGCCATGTTGTACAGCAAAACATCAAGTATCCTGAAGAGTGCCCATCAGTCATCCTCCTGCTAACAAAACAGATTTCTGTCAAGCGTTAGCATTTCAGCTGCGAAAGTTGTGCAAGACAAATACATTTATCAAGCTCAAAGATTGCCATATAGACACACACATTGCAACGGTGTCAGAGCTCTATGACCAGTTAGCTTGCACCCGTTAGACATTCAAGCTGAGGCATGTCAGTCCATTGCCAAGATTCAAGCGTTGTCAGGCCAAAATCAATATGAGATCAAGGCATTGCAAGTTTATCAAGTGCAAAGCAGGTACCTAGACTTTTAATGTTGCTCCAACCCAGGTTGCAGAGGGTAAGCTTTAAACAGGTCAAATAGGATAATGAAAAGTTTGTAGAAGCTGTTTGACACCTCTTTCCAGTCTACAGAACTTTCCTGACTAATTCAAAGGTACCACCTCTCATCCCCAGCTCCTTATTGTGAATCACAGATACAGCATACTTACGTAAGCCTCTGCAGTGTATTCATAAAGCTGCACTCAGCAGCAGAGTGCACCTCTGCATTGTCGGCCTCAAGGTATGTAATCATTGCCACAAAAGCATCCATGACAAAGCTTTCACCCTGCAAGGGCAGCTCCTTGAGACTTTGGTGAACACAGGGTTTCACGTCCACAGCTCAAGCTGTCACTTGCACAGCACAGATGTTCACAGAGGCGAAGGCAGTTGATTGCGTCATGTGACTGTCAGAAATGTTGAATTGACAGACTGTGCATGGCCGCACAGAGCAGGATGCTCTGGAAAGACAAGACTTGCCCACAGCTAGCTCATAGTTGAGAAGCGCTGATGTTTAGTGTTGTTGTCAGTTACTAGGCAGCAGGCGTTCTTACAATGCAGTCTGTCACATTGCCCACAAGTGCCGCTGCCAGGTTTGCTCCAGACAATGCTGCATGTCCTACTCAAGCACAAGGGCTCCCATAGGATGCGATGAACATTGAGATTGAAGCTCAGTGATGAAGCGTCCAGGGCAGCAAGCTGGACAAGACAAACTGGGTAAAGTCGGACTTCAGATACAGACTGGCCGAAAGTGTTGCCGCAAGAATCCTGCGTTGAAAAGCTTGCATGTGAGCCGCAGTCGATGGCATTGCAGTCGCTCATCGGCGTTGGTGTGTCGCTCCACAAGTTTGGTGCCAGTGGTATCGACGTAGAAAGCTAAGAAAACTATTTCCCAGAGGTCGTTACACAGCCAATTAACGAGACTCTTGCTTTTTAGTATCACGGACATGGCGTCCTACCTACATATATATGGTTTCGGAGCAATGACAAGCATTTTCGGTGAATATCTGGTGATTGACGCGCCATTAGACTTGGTGTCGGTCCATCGCCTACATGCGTTCTGTTTCTGGCGACGTTTCGGGCTTTTGAAATTCTTGCTTACAGATTCGTCATCTTCCGGCAGGTGATGGCTTTTACGCTTTTACCAAGTTCAGGGTCCTGCCGCCTGCGCGAACGTGTGCGACTGTCTCCTGCGCCCGAGGGAGCAGTAAAGATGTATGTGTAGCGTACGTAGTAAATGACTTGCTTGCTTGTGCTGCAGGTCGGCTGCTCTTTGATTATGTCCGCTCAGCAGATCACAAGGTCGATGCCAGATGCCGTATGGGTCAGGATCTTCCAGCTGATTCAGGATGCAGACTTCACAAAATGGATGTATTCTAACAATGTTGCCAAGAGACAGGCCGACGTGCATGGTCTGCGTCTGGTCTGCAGAGATTTCAATGATGTGTTCAAGCGCAATCCAGACGTGACGCGTCTGCTCTATCTTTCATGCAGCCTATCACGCAAGTCTCTTGATGGTCTACTAAAGTGGTTGAGGACAAACACACCGTCAATACGTGCTCTTCGTGCAGACTGCAGCAGACGTTGTTTACAACAAGTGCTCAGCGAGCTGCACTCAATAGCCTTGATGGCTACTGTCAACATAAACAGATGTGATGCAGCAAAGGTGCTTCAACTGTCCAGATTTACGGGCCTGGAATGTTGCATACTATCTTCAACATCAGGTGTACCGCTGGACCTGAAGGCTTTACAGTCTTTGCCAAGCTTGAAGAGACTGAGCGTCGAATTTGGCGACTTCATTGTTGATCAGCTGCCACCAAACTTGACTGGCCTGACACTCACAGCGAGTGCTTGTTTGACAGCCAGACAGCCTTGCTCTTGCGTGTCCTCTCTGAGGAACCTGACAATGTATGAAGGCGCTGTGCTTACTCTGCACCCTCAAGGTGTGGCTGCTTGTTCTGCTCTCACTAAATTTGACTGTTTAGACAGCTCCATCGTGGCAGAAGATCCACAAAAGGTATTGAGTCTTGCTTGGTGCAACAGTCTCACAATTCCTACTGGGTTTTCATCCCTGAGTCAACTTGTGAACTTGTCATTGTCAATCCAAAGCGACTCAGAAGACATCCTTGACCTGAGTTGTATGGGCTAACGGCACTGCAGAGCCTGTCTGTATCTACCTGTGAAGTCAGTGTTAGTGCTACTGCTGGGTTGACCAATCTGAGCAGACTCACTTACCTCAATTTGTGTGTTTGGGAGCCATCAGAGGGGCGTGAGGGCCCTGCAAATCCAGATTTGACCTTAAAGCTGGACATAGATTGGTGCAAGATGCAGCTTTTGCAGAAATGCTGCATTTCAGCACCCTTTCTTGCGTGCGATGAGAGGATATTGCAGATGGTTGATATGCGCAAGCTGAACACCCTTCATTTCAGTGATTTTAACACAGTACACAGTGGGACCTGCACTCTTTATGGCAGACTTTTATGTAGTCTGGTGATGCAGCGACCCGACATTGAGTTAAAGCTAGATAAGCACCGCATCAAATACACCTGACGACCCAACTTTGAGCTCGCAGTAGATGGACGGTGCCGCTGCTTGAGAACACAGGTTGCGACCGTTCCATGATGTCAATGCCTCTAACACGACGTGAGCTTTGCTGGGCTTGCCGATGAAGTGCTTGCTTATCATAGTAATAATTGTGCTAGCCATTGATGTTCCTGCAGGAGCTGCTGTATACATCATACGTATGATGTCTATGAACTCATGTGCACTCGAACACATTCATGTGCAGTCAAACAAGCCATATAGCAACCTGCGACCCAGACTTTGCTGTTGTATGAAGGTTCCTGTATTTACAGATTTCAATAGCCTCAAACATATATTGATGCACTTGATGAGAGCCATGACCCTATTTGCACAAAACAGCACAGGCATGGTTGCCATGACGTAGGCATGTTTGGCCACAGAAGGATGTTCACAAATGTGGAAACCTACAACAGTGGATTGGTTCTTGACAGCTTGTGTTGTCTCAACAATGGATTGCTATCTGAGGTTGGCTCACCACTCATGTCATTGAACGCTCTACACATGTATTGTTGTATTGCCCTTCCAGCAGCCTCATCTGCTTCAGCTTGCAAAATCTGCACAGCAAACACAGAGTCTGGCATGCAGTAACCCACATCTGCAGCTCAGCACGTACAGGTCGCACTGAGCTTGAAAGCGCTACATGAGGCAGAGAATCAGCCTGACAAGCTGAACATACAACTGCAGCATAAATCTAGTGCCAATGCAAACAAACTTTGGTGCAAATGATGCCAGCTTAGCAAAGATTTCAGCATAAATCTAGTGCCAATGCAAACAAAACTTTGGTGCGAACGATGCCAGCTTAGCAAAGATTTCAGTTGACAGACCTGCTGGTGCCGCTGCCTTTTGACATTGGCATCTTCAGGAACATCTGGCACAGGTTGCTGCTCTTTCTGTTTGACTTGATGCATAGTATCAGCATGGCCGCTGCTGCTGTCAGCCGTCCTCTTGCTGCTAGTCTTGCGTTGAACATGTGCAGCATTTGCTGGCTTGTCATCTGCTCCAATTCCATGGCGTGCTTGCTGATGGTAAGCGCTTAGGGGTATGGGTCGACCCTGCTGGTTAATGCCAATACCCTGCCCTTCTTGCCAGCCTGCCTTTTGCAGAAGTTGGTAGCCTACATTGCTGGAGGAAATCTGTGGGCCAAGCCTGTTTGAGGCAGATGCAGGCTTGCGGCTGGCCGGTGCTGGCTTGCTGTTGGCCTCTGCAACATACTCGCCTAACGCAGTCATGACGCCACCCTTCTCAAAGACCCTGTAAACATGGTACATGATGCAATTCAGGTTGCTTCAAAAGCTTGCTGTGTCAATTGTGTGTAAGGCAAATGTGACAGCAGCAAAAGATGAGAGACAGCAGACTCTGCACAACAGTGATGAGCGCTGAAGGTGACACAGGGTAGTAGCTGCGACTGTTGTTCTGCTGTGGTTGGATCACCTGAAGGTGGATTGTGCAGCAGCGCTGCCAGCATTTGATTCAGAGCTGGGCTTGGTGGCCAAGACTCCAGCAAGCTGCTGGTACATTTGAGGTTCAGCCTGAGAGGCACTCTGAGTGATCCTCTGAAACGCAGCAGCGGTCTTTGACGACACATGAGGAACTACAGGAAACAGCAAGTCCGGGATGCAGCCATGCACTCGCCTGTCCGGTTCTCTCCATCTGTTGCTCACAGGTGCCTCCATGCACTTGGACGTTGTAAAACTTTAAGCTACATCAGCAGCAGATTCGCAGTTGCGCTCGGCTTCGGTGTATTGCCAAATGTTCAGCACACCAACAGTGACCCATCAATGAGCGAAATGCTCCGAAAGCTTGAAAGGGAAGGGACGCTCAAGCTTGAGGGCAGATCCCGACAACGGCCCTGCCGCACGCAGGACGAATTAGGTGCAGAGAGCATGTATAGACACAACTTGAGATTGCGACACCAGCAGCACAGAGCTCGCCACGATGTCACTGACTCTTGACTTCACTCCCGGAGATTTGCAGGCTTCGAAAGCCTGCATCGCTGCAGCACTTGCCGAAGTCGCCATCAAGTTGCATGCTAGCAAACCTGGCAGTGCCCCATCTCAGCTGCTGCTGTCGCCTGTGGATCTGACGCAGCCAAACGCCATTGCACAATACATAGGTTTGCCACAACGCATGTTGTCAGCATGTGTTTTGCCTTGACTGCACTGCTGCTCGACCTTCTTGCCTCCTTTGGTGTGTCGCAGGCATACCATGACCTTTCCAACACTTTTGCGTTGGATGGCAGCACCCTGCAGACACTTGTTTTTCCCACCTTCAGGAGGATCAAGTCTGCTGCCTGACAGCAGTGCGCTGGAAGTGTTAAATTGGCTTGACTGGGAGGAGACTGTTCTGAGGCCGCAAGTTCATGCACAAGACTCAGCCGGCATCAAGCAAGCTGCGCAGCACTTGCAGTCAGCCCTAGGCAGCAGCTCTCATCTTGTCGGAACCACACCAACTCTTGCTGACGTCATCATCTATGCAGCATTGTACCCTGTGCAGGTCAGCATACTATGTCATTTGCATGTACAGCCTAGCTGGCTAGCTGCAGTTGTCGATCGATGTCCCCATCCCTGCTCAACTCTCAGTCATCTGATACACATGTTTACAAAGTACAGACAAGATGCATGTGCGGCATGACCAGCAAATTGATCACAGAACCATACGCAAGCCTGGCAAATGGTCACATTACAGAATCTGATGCCCACTACCCATCACATCTGCAAGCAATGCATCAATGCCAGATTAGCCTGTCACCTGTTACAATGTCCCTTTTGCCCTCCTAGGTATCTTGCACATATCCAGCACTGTTTTATACTTGGTGTTTATGCCTTGCAGCAGCTGACAGATAAGGCAGCAAACAAAAGCAACTTTACATGAGAGGCATTTTGTCTGCAGGATCAAGCAGAGGGCCTTCAGAAGTACCTGCAGCATCTAGGGCAGTTGCCTGCATTTCAGAAGGGCATTGAGCAAGCCTTGGGCAAAGACCCCAAGCAGGCCTTACAACAGGCCCTCCCACAGGGCTCTTTGCCACAAAAGCCCCGAGTTCCTATTCCTGGTAAGTTGCATGCCATCATGTGCACATCACCATGCTCTCTTGACATAATACAATGATATGCTGCATGTGCAGTGTAATTGAGCACACGTTCACAAGCACCTTGGGCATAGCAATTGTACCTGGGTGTGTTATCCAAGCAATCATAGTCCTTACTGTGTTTCTTCTCAGTATTCATGGTCCTGGTCATTTGAGTCTGTTACCAGCTCAGCCCTTGCCCTCAAGTCAGTCTCAGATCAAAGCCATCTGTGTGGATACAATGTCATCAAATCCTTGGAATAGTGGTTTTGCCTGGTGCATGTTACAGGCAAAAGGAACATCCTGATCACCAGTGCCCTGCCCTACGTCAACAATGTACCTCACTTGGGGAACATTATTGGCTGCGTGCTGAGCGCTGACGTGTACGCACGCTACTGCCGCAGCAGGGGGTACAATTGTATCTACATGTGCGGTACCGATGAGTATGGCACTGCTACAGAGACCAAGGTGAGCTCTGTTGCGCTTTTATAATAAAAAGGCTTGTAATAGAGCGTAACAAAATGCAAATCTAATAAAAAAATGTCTAAACAGTAGACAGCATGGGAAAATGTCAAAAAAGGGTCTTGGAATGGTGTTCTGATGAATGGTTCTCTCGCTGCAGCACTGTCTAGCTGGCACCTGGTCGGCATGGGTGGCACTGACATGATCGTAGAGAACAAGGATTTGACTTATTGTTAATGTTGTCACTGGGTTATAGCTGTTTGGCAACAACCCTAGAGCATTTCTCATCCCACCTGGGTCACCCTCAACTTACTAGCAAAAGATTTCACCAGTATGAGCTTGCCCCTATTGCATTTGCCAGCTTTGTGCCATGTTTCCTGACATTGCAGCATTTGGGGGATCAGCTGTTATTTGTATGCGTGTTTCATGCTAACTTCCAGAAACAAACACAACTGAAACACCCAGCAACTGCATAGGCACGTCATACTCAGCAACTGTGTCTTGCAGCTGTCAAAGGCAGGACCATTGACTCACCAAACCTGTTGCAAGTGTTAAAAGCCTCATCAAAGCCGACATCTTCTGCTAGTCTACATTTGTTTGAGTCTACAGATGCACAGATCACTTGTGCTGCCTGTGCTGCAGGCACTAGAGGAAGGCCTGACGCCACAGCAGATCTGTGACAAGTACAACAAGATCCATGCAGATATCTATGAGTGGTTTGACATCGCCTTTGACAAATTTGGACGGACACCCACATGGCAACAGACAGAGATTGGGCAGGTGAAGTTCCATTGCAACCCTTATTTGTGCAGCAAAGTTTTTGACTGGGTTTGATCTGCCAATGCAGCTGCATGCTATAGCACCTGACAATTCATGGGCGCCACATAGTCCTTTACATTATTCATACTTTATAATATATTATAAAGTATGTAGTATATACATTATGCAGATCCATTTTGCAACGTTTGGCTGTTCAACTAATGCTACTTGTCTGTGCACACAAGTAAACAAAAATGGAGGCGGAATGGATGTCAGTCAAGTGCTGTCATTGGCATTGTTCAATCGTAATCATGTTCAGACAGACATTTCTCAAGTAGAGTCTTTGAAACACTGAACACAGCTGTATTGCTCTCCTTTAACTGCATCAATGATTGTGATGCGTTTGCAGCGCGCCTTTTAAAAGACTGGACGAGGCTGCACTGCCATCCTTTGCAATGTGTTTCCAGGCACTTAAACATTTGTGTGGCTGGTGGAAATTACACAAGACTGGACAAGGCCTTATTGCTTTTCTTTGATTGCATGTGTACAGTGTACATGCGCTATGACACAAGCACAGCACTGGTGCACAGACTGTTGTGCAAGCATTACACAACAGTCTGTGTTTTTGCTTGCAGGGCATCTTCAATACCTTGGATAAGGCTGGGCAGCTGGTGGAGCAGACTATTGAGCAGCTGTACAGTGAAGCTGCCGGGAAGTTCCTGGCTGACCGCTTTGTGACTGGCACCTGCCCCAAGTGCAAATTCGAGGTGAAGATGATGCCTTTGCTCTTCTTTTAACTTGCCTTTACTCTACTTCCTACTTGCCTTCAATCTTCCTCCTGCCTTCCTTTACTCTTCTTCCTACTTGCCTTTACTCTTCTTCCTGCCTTCCTTTACTCTTCTTCCTACTTGCCTTCGCTCGTCTTCCTACCTGCTTTCACTCTCCTTCCTACTTGCCTTTACTCTTCTTGTGAACTTTCTTCTGCTTGTTGTACTCTTCTTGCTTACTTTCTTCCTGTTTGTCCAACTCAGGTTGTTGTCGCAATCTTGTGTACTCTTCTTCCTGATCTCTTTCCTCACCTTTTTCCAATTGCCGGAACTGAATGTGATCCTGCTGCTTGTCTCACTGTTTAAGTCTGCTGCTTGGTCTTTTTTGTCCTCTCCTTTTA
>JAABUP010001053.1_pt1 | contig 58982 bp, 87 predicted proteins | sample 5559201 | NCBI WGS metagenome assembly JAABUP01 (sample SAMN10711887, study PRJNA513373) | rock metagenome | isolation source: Antarctica rocks | place: Antarctica | reverse complement strand
GTGGTACGAATGTTCCTCGGTTTTTAATGTTCCTCGGCCTCGGCTGGAATAAAATTTAATCGAATAGATCCTCGTTTCATTATTTAATATTTTTAATGGTCCTCGGGACGACGCAGCAATACTTTTACTTGACTTTAATGATCCTCGGACACTCTTACATGTCCAAAACAACAACCACCATCAGACGGCTGCTACACCATTGGATGCCCAAACACAGGCATGCCGTTGTCTGACCGTGCTTAGGGGCCTCAAACCAAACCTAGCTAGACCGGCTTGCTTGTTGGCACTCATTGCACAGTCCAATGTAACGCACAATGACGACTAAGTTCTGATGGTCGTTTCGATCAACTTTGAAAGCGCATGGCCGCCGTTGCAAGGTCTCGTGAGCTTGATCACAAGCAAGAGCAACCTTTCGCACCAAATCACGGTCTGTTAGAAGAATAATGGAATATTTTTAATGAACCTCGGAGGAGGATATTAATTAATTTATTGGTTTTAACTCACCTCGTCTCAGAAAGCAATTAAATATTTAATCGAGGAACATTAATACCACTACGGTAAACCTTTCGAATGTTGTTCCCGCACATGAATGGTAAAACAGTGTTTCACTTGCTGAGGCTCTGCCACGAGCTGTCAAACTTGCTGTCGGGCCAAAGCTGGTAATTTTCTTCTGATGGGAATCAGTGACACTTCGGTCTTTGTGTCCAGTATGTGTACACACGGTACTACTTCCAGAACCAATTGGTGTGCAACCTGGATGGATCTAATTTGGAGCCTTTGCTTTACTCCGCCGCGGATTTAAAATGGAGTAAGCTTGTTTTAAGACCGCAGCACTACAGCTTACAGCTTAGGCCTGTGCGGACCTGTGAGTCACCGGTCTTTGACATCGATTTGTCAGTGCGCGTATCAGCCAGTTGATTTACCACCACAAGTTTGTGGACAGCCATGACAACTTGTGGTGGTTCTGATGCGTAGAGACATAGTTGTCTGTTTATATGTACGTACAGGCATGTACGTGTTGCAACATCATGTATGTTGTATACGTATATCCGTATGTCACTTTTATGGTTGTGGTGCACTGCACGCATCTGATAGGCTCACGAAAAGCAAAGACATCCTCACTGCAATGCTGGTCATGCAGAGTCTGTTGATCTCCGAAGATTATGTCCATGACTAATGGTTGTTTTGACAGCTGCACTGCCAACTTCGTTCACGAAGGTCAAATGTTTGACCTCACACCACCTCGCGCCAGAGCTCGCGCAGTGACGTACTCGCGCAGTGACGTACTAGGCATGGCCGGCCCTGCAGACACCACGCAAGGAGTCCAAGGCGTGAATTCTAATGTGATCACACTGTTGCAACGGGTCTTGCCGCAGCCAAAGACAACTGAATCAGCTCGTGATTCTTTACATGCCGCCTCTGACAGCCTCAACAGACTGCAAGACGATGGCACGATTTGTCAGCTTGACGCTAGAGAGCAAGCAGGCAGCGACTTATGGGACGCCACTCAGTCTGAAGGACCTGCAACCACAGCAGTAGCAAACTCAGGGCTAGACATTATACCCCAAGTGGTATTGCATGCCATCAGCCACCAGCAGCTCAGGCTGGCAGAGCTCTTGCTGGGAGCTTTGGCTAACATTCTCTGCCATTCACGTCTGGCAGAGTTGGTAATCAAAGTTGCTGGCAGTCCTGCTATGCCTTACAATCTAAAGTCAGGCATGCACACAAGCGCAGAACATGCCTGCATATGACGTGCACATCTTCTTTGTTGCTTTCCAGGCAGCGCAGCAGCAGCCATTGCATCAAACTGTGTTAGACATTTCTTACAGCACAACAGATGCACCATGTCTGGCAGAAAGCTTCAGGCTCATGACAGTGGCAGTCCAAGGCCCAGCTGGCTGCGCTTGGCTGGACACCCTCCTCCATGGCCCTTTTGATTTTCTTGCTCACCTGATCTGGATAGCAGAGAATACACTCAATGCCAACTTATTTGAAAGGTAATGGTGCGTAATGTGGCTTGCAACACAGCAGGCGTCCATCTCAGCTGGCAACAAAAGCTACCACCTGCAACTTTGATGCATGCAGGCCTGCATGCACCTGCATGTGGTGTAGCTTTCCATGTACAAAGTGTCAACGGCATATGCAGGTGCCTAGATCTGCTGCTGTCAATAGCATATAAGCGTGAGGAAACCCTGCAGCAAATGCTGGAAGTAGGCATCATGCCAGTCATCATCAATGCCTTGAGGGCTTGCACCCATGCACTGCAACAGGATGCAGCTCTGCAGCCTGGGGCACAGGATCCACCTGACAGCAATGATGACACACCAGGGCCTGCACCCACACATGCTGCTGCCCTGGCCGCACTTACCATATGTGAGGTGATCCATCTTTGTCACTGGCCTTGCCATGCTGTAAGTTGCTGATTACCACCATGTGCGACATGTCTAGATGCAAATGATGCTGTCTACACTGCAACACTTGATGTTACCATGATGCCCTTCTGAGTCCAATGCACCTGAAAGTTGATCTGACCGAACACCAGAGTCCATTCCGCAATGTACAGTTGTATGGCAGGCATGCTGCATGATGCCCATGTGCAGGTTAATGTGACTGATACACCACAGTAATATAGCTGCTGATTTTGTTTGTTCCTCTATTGTAGGTCTTGGCTCAGGCTCCTGATGACCTCTTGTTTGCCAGCCACAGCAGCACCTTATGTAGCCTGTCAGTACAGATGCTTGCACTGCATGACTTTCTACATCGCAAGGCAAACATGCAATGCGTGTTGGTGGTCTTGCTAGCCTGTCTAGACAGCTCACAATGGGTACCAAGCATAGTCACCAATGCAGCTGTGTTGGAAGCTGTTTTTGAGGTGTTGAAAGATGATTATGGTTTTGAAGATGGGGTAGAGGCTGATGCAGCTTTGCAAGGGCAAGAAGCTGCCTGGGCAGTTCTTGCAGCTGTCAGCAAGCACCTAGCAGGTTGCAATGCTGTGCCTCAGGTGAAGCTTCACATCAGATGCTGAACACATGCTGATGCGACATGTGCTGCAGAATGGATTACTGTGTATGCGCATCACATGCTGCACCAGATGAAGCAATCATCAATTTAACTTACTTATGCCGTCTTCCAAACTTGGCGTGATTGCTCGTGCGGCTGATCGCAGATTACGTGCAAGGAGCACTCAAGCAATCATCATGTGAACAAACATCAAAGGATCTGCAGCTGCAGCACTCCTGCACTTGCCCTTTCTGTGTCATGACGAGGCTTGCTTGTCGCCACACTGCTGTCATATATGGCAGACAACGCAGTGCAAGCCGTGTACTGGCATTGCAGGTCTTCAGTTGCCTAGCTGATCATGCAGAAGTACTGACTGACAGCAGCCTAGCAGACGTTGCTCCAGGCAGTGCATCATATGTATGGCGCACCTTGCTGCAAGCGCTTGACAGCAGCTTGACCATGCGTGATGATGACTGGCAGGAAGCAGAGGCAAGGCAACAAAACAAACTGGTACGATGGCAGCTGGTGCTGAACAGCCTACTTGATGTGCTACGCTGGGTTTGCTTAGACCTGGGTTTGTGATGCGTATTGACAAGGATTTGTCTGTGCTGTGTGCCTGGCTAATATGAGCTGCTCTGTGCTTTGCTGTAGCCTCCTCACATGCGCTGCTTTGTACAACGCTGTGCAACTATGCACAAATGGCGACAAACCTCAGCTGCTTTGCGCTTTTGGTTCCAAAGCATCAATTGTTTCCTCTGTCTCCTTGTATTGCATGCAAATGAGCGCATGCACTTTTGATGTGCAGAGTGCCCTTAAGGCTCAGCTTACAGAAGCCTTGCGTCGCGTCAAGCAGCTGATGGAAAGCCATCATGAGGTGAAGTACAACTTGTAGACCAGTTGGGCATCAGTGCAGGCAGCTGCGCAGATGCTGAAACGGCTCCCCCGCCATATCTAGCAATTGTCTGTCATGAGAGCCCCCTTTGTGTGCAAGCTTCTTTGGACTGCTTGTTGTGAAACACATGCTGTCTGGACTATTGCTGGTTGTGGGGATCCACACATGTGTCACACCAACAACGTTATCTATCTGGCTCTGTGTATGTGAAAAATCATGTGAATAGAAAGTGAGTTTAGTTTTGCCTCATATGTGTGATGACGTGTGGTTAAACATGCTTTGCTGTTTCTGTAATCTACTGACACACTGCACGGTATGCACTACCTTGATGTCACTGAAAGGGTATTTGAGATAGACACGAACATGGTGAGTACGCAGTGCAGAGCTGCAGCTCATTTAACTGATATTGTACTCAGCAATGTGCAATTTGCAGGAAGATCATATCAACATTGTAGCCCAACTATCGTGTAGTATGATTCACTCATGTTATCAAGAGGATTTAGTTGATAGTAGAGACCCAGTCAACAGAAACAGTCATGTCAAACCACTCCACTTCGACCATTGCAGACGGACTCAGGTCATTTGCCACTCTGAGAAGTCCTGGGTTTCAAAGCTCAGATAACGTCCGCAGTGTGTACGATGTCAGTGGAGTACAGGGTCCATCAGCACTTATGCGTGAAGTAGAGGCCATGAAAGCAGTCAGTCTCAATATAAACATAGAAGAGCAGTCCCAAGGGATCACAGCAAACAGTGACAGCAACCAGTGACAAGGGCTTCAAGGGCAAGCGTCCAGCATCAGAAACTGTCATGAGCACTTTGCAATGCAGCACCACTGGCCTACAAGTCTGCTCCTTCATGTCTTCCCAATCATGAGCCTTCATGCTACAAGCTGAGGCTCATTGTGAGCTCAAAAGTCTGCACCTATGTCGCATCTTGTTGCGCACCGCCAAAGGTTGTTCTGCCTTGCAGACACAAACACATCTGCTCTTGCCTCCCTGAATGCTGGATGAGCAGTATTTCAGGATCATAAGGCTTCCTATCCTGAACTTTATGGCTTGTTTTGACATGCGCTTTCCCAGCATGCGAGGGTCTGGCAAAAGTCCTGTGAACTCAGCCTTGTTTTCACTGCGCTTGATCAAGAACTCATGATCAAGAACTCATGAGGGCAATACGGTACTTCTTGATGCCTTGCCTCAGCCCTCTGCAACCCTGACAGTGCTGGTGTGTCCTTTGTTAGCTGCTGCATACATGTCCAGCACATGTTGGCCCGATGTGGTGGGCAGAAACTTTGCAGGCTCATGCTTGCAGCATTGGGGTAGACACTCCACCCTTGCATTAAAGTTGGGGTTGTAGAAGAAGGCTGTGCAGTAGCGCTCCTTGCCCACACTGTTGACCACCCTGTGCAGAGTAGACCTAAAATAGCCATTGGTCCACCTGTAATAGCCAGGGTACAGCTGAAAACTTGTCTGATTTGAGCTGGGAGATTAACCTTTGGTTTTGTAGACACTTGCTGTATGACCTGACATGACCCTTGACACCATTTATGCTTCTGGCACAATGCATAACATGGCACAGAGGACAGGGGTTGCTGTTCAACAAGGTGAACAGAGCAATCAGATGTACCAATGAGGGGCATGATGTTCTACTCTTGGGCTGCTGCAAAGGGACATTTGCCGGGCTTCTGTCTTGTCGTGCGTGAATGGCCAGGCAGTAGACAAACTGCAAGCATGAGGATGCGAGGTGCAGGCTAGTTGAGAAAGCGTGAGCAGTCACATAGACCATTGGCAGCAGCATCAGCAGCACACCTTTCCAGCATGTCACCCAGGTTGATGACAAATGTGCCAGGAACAGGCTTCACACGTGCCCACTTGCCCTCTGTGTAGATCTGCAGCCCTGGGTTCTCATCTGTTGCTAGAACAGTCAGCAGACCATAGTCTGTATGTGCGCCAGCGCCATATATGCCCTGCAAAAGTATGTCAAACCTGACGTTGAATGTGGTGTTGACAAAGCAGACAACTGTACTTGATGTGTTTACAGGCCTGAAGCCATCGTTGACATGCAAGCTGCAGACAGGTGGTGCTGCTTGACTGTTTGGCTCCTGTCACAAGCTGCCTGCTTGCCTAAATAGGCCTCAAGCAACATGTCCAGGCAAGTGACGGCGCACCTCATCAGGCAAGGAAGTCTGCGCACTGTAATGCAGGGGTCTCAGGGCTATCATTGGCTTGTCAAAGTACACATCAAAGAAGTCCTTGGGCAGTTGCAGTGCTATGGCAATGAGGGGGAGCAGGCGATTTGCCAGGCCACGTATGGCATCCATGTAAGCCTGCATGGCAGCCTTGTACCCTGGCAGAAGCCCCTGCAGCACGCACCTTCATCTGGCAGACCTCCGAACACTTGATACAAATGATGCACAGAGCATCTGCAAGCTGATGAGAAACGGCAGGGCATCAATGGCATGTCCCGCAAAAGCAACATGCATGTGCACCTCAGATGGCCACTGGTTGGGCCCATGCAATGGCAGATTGGCTTCCTCGCTATCAACTGGCACATCTCTGCCAAAAACCAAGCCTGAGTGCAGCACATGAGGGCTTCAGTCTCACTTTCTATGTCTGATAGAAAGGGCTGCTGTGCACCTGCACCTCATTTGACATGTTGATTTGTGAAATATGTGATAAGTGCTGCGTGAACTGAATTGCACACTTTTTGCTGCCTAGCAGAATGGACAGATGCATTCGTTGGAGCCTTGTGTTTGATGACAATCATAACGAGTATGGTTGCGCATTTGAAGACAAGATGGCGCTGCTAGTGAAGGCAATGTTGATCACATACTCATGTATACAATGCTGACATTGAGTCGGCACATGAATTTGGCACATCAAGTTGACCTGTGGAGGCGGGTCATGCACCTTCCTTTGTATCACCCTGTGATTGATGCTCAGGGTCCAAGCTTTCTGCAGAGAAGGGTGTGTAGCCCCTGCAAGGCATACATTGCAAATTTGATGCGGCGTGCGTGTGCCAGGCGCTGAATTGAGCCTTGCCAGCAGCAACGCACCTGTTGCATGGCAATATATTGTTTGCGAGCACATTGTGGCTGCATCATACCTGCCGTTGCTATCTGCCAGTATGAGCAGCTTGTCTTTGAGTGGCAAGTTGAAGAAAGCCCTATTTTGCTGCCACTGATTCTCAATGATATGTGGTTCAACGCCGTGATTGGAAACTGCGACGCTGCAGTTGCTGAGGTGTTGTTTGTGCGGTTGCCTTTCAGAGCCAGTTGTGCGCTCACCGTAAAAGAAACCAGTAGTCACGCAAGCTTGCAGAATCGCCGCTGCAGCCCTTTTGTCCGGGGACGATATATCGATGACATGCACCTGCAGCAATACGTAGCAAGTGGATCAACCTCGAATGACTACGCTGATGTCGACTGTCCGCGCACGTATACGTATGAGAGGACACCATCGGTCACCTCAGCGTCGGTCAAGCGGTCACTCTTCGAAAACATGCCGTTGCAAAGATGATGCCACTTATGAGAGTGTTTGCGATGATCGGTACTTTTGGCGACAGCAGGTACAGACTCGCGGGCTGTTAGCTGTACGCTTGCGAGCCTGATCCAAGCTTAGTAATAGTTTACGTGACCGGAGACCTCGTAAGACTTTGAACCCAAACGTTTGGGTTCAAAATCTTACCCCAAGTAAGCTTGGATCGTCGCTGCACACAGCGAGCTGTGCAACCTAATGTTCATTGCAGTGTCCCACACGTGCTTCTGTTGCGTTGCACCACTCGTGGCGGCATGGCGTCCACGGCACACACCTTGACAGATAAGCATGCCAAGGTAAACGAAATGCAGTTTTCTTGCTGCACTGACCGCAAGCCAATCACACGACGATGGATTGCAAAGGCAACAGCTGATGCTCTAGGTTCATGTCATCGACTTGTCGCTCCCGGACGAGGAGGCTAAAGAGGCGATTCTGCACGCGTGTGTCACCACTGGTTTCTTTTACGGTAAGATCAAGCTGGTTGTCCGTAAATCCGCTGATGACAGTGCACGCGCAGAGCGTCGAAGCTCAAATTTTGAAGTTACGCAGTGTCCAACCACAGCGTCAAAGAAGAGGTGATTGAGGAGCATTGGCTACAAAACAAAGCTTTCTTCAACCTGCCACTTGAGGACAAGCTGACCATTGTGGCAGACAGCAACAACAGGTGACTCAAGCAAGCAGCACCCAGCTAATGCTCATACATAACGCATCGTCATCCAAGAATCAGATGACAGGTGGCACGACAGTCAATGACCATTGGTCATGTCCAGTGGTGTTTGAGTTTGACCCTGAACTCAGGGCGTTTCCCAGTCCTTTATCACGGGCTTTTTGGTGTGAATAATGTCTTCAGGGCAGGTCCTATTCTGCCTTCAATGTCATGCAGGGGTTATACGCCCATGGCTGAGCAGACACTAGACCCTGATCACCAGTCACAGGGTGACACAAAAGAAGGTGCATACAATCAGTTTATCTATTCCCAATATGCAAACTGGACAATGCGAGTGGCTTAGATTGGATATGCTCTGTTCACACATTGCTGAGTAGCAAACGCCACTATGAAAACTACATGCTGCAGTGCATTTTACAATTTCCGTGACATAGATCATGTTTGTGGAGGTGCACATACAAAGTCTCACTAGTACTCTGTGCCAAGTAAACGGTGGCTTGTGACTGACACCCTGCATGCATTGCACACAGGCTGATACTTTGGCAGAGAGGTACCAGCTAAAAGTGAGGAAGCCAAGCTGCCGCTGCATGGGCCCAACCAGTGGCCACCTGAGGTGCACATTACTCGCACTACACAACTGTCTGCTTTGGGCAAGTCAGCTACATATCAGCTTGATACATGCAATGCGTTGCCCAGAACTGCCGCCTTAGTCATGATAGCTGAAAAACACAATCTTTTGTTTCATTCTACAATGGGCATGGTGAAGCATGCTGCCCCATACTGTGTGCTTTGCACCCTTAACGTGCATGTGAGGACAGATGCAACAGAAATGTGACAGATGTGACAGATGCAACAAAAATGTGACAGGTGTGACAGATGCTCATGCTTCAGGCTCTGTTGCCGGGCTACAAAGTTGCTATGAAAGCTTACATGGATGCTGTACGTGATTTGGCAGATCGCCTGCTCCCCCTCATTGCCATGGCGCTGAAGCTGCCCTCAAACTTTTTTGACCAGTATTTTCACAAGCCGATAGGGACGCTCAGGCCACTTCACTACAATGCGCAGATGTCACTTCCAGACGAGGTGCGCCCTTATTTGAACGCCAACAATGCTTGAGTGTGCTGTGTTGCAATTGTCATGTGCATTTGTCAAGAGTGTCACAAACAAACGCACATCCCAACTGACAGCTTTTCTTTTGCTATTCTAACGCCACACAATCTGCACCAGACCTGTCTAAGACAAATGCATGTGAGCCCATGCCAAGCCAATGCAACAGGATTTGCTGACTCGGTTGGACCAAGCATTGCAGGGCATATATGGCGCTGGTGCGCACACAGACTGGGGCGTCTTGACTATCTTAGCAACAGATGAGAATCCAGGGCTGCAAGTCTTCTCACAGGGCAAGTGGGCACATGTGAAGCCCGTCCCTGGCACATTTGTCATCAACCTGGGTGACATGCTCGAAAGGTGCTGTCCACATGTAGTGGCACGCACTGTCTGTGTTGCATGCAGTCTGCACGTGCACATGCTTCCAGCCCTTTTGCAGTCTACATTTATGTATGCGTCCAGCGTACTGGCAGTCTGCCACTGACATTGCATTCATGGCATTTGGCAATCAGATGAGTACAAGCTTGGACATGCTTTTCAGGGGAGCAGCATGTTGCATCTAGATGTTATAGCCATGTTTGCAGACGTGCACGACAGTGCAACAGGTATGCTGCACGATGGTGCCCTGTAAACTCATCACATGACTCCTGGCTTGTGCAGGTGGACCAATGGCTATTTCAAATCATCTCTGCACCGGGTGGTCAACCACCTAGGCAAGGAACGTTACTCCACAGCCTTCTTTTACGAACCTAATTTCTATGCAAAGGTGGAATGTCTACCCCAGTGCTGCAAAAACGAGCCTGCAAAGTTTCCGCCAACCACATGCGGTCAGTACTTGCTGGACAAGTTTGCAGCAACGCATGCAGATTACAGCGGCGCTGTGAAGGTGATGGAGGGTTGAGATACCACAAGCTGTCTGCTGCAATTTAGTTTTAACGTAAATATAGGCACAAATGTGCAGAGCTGCTCTCAAGTAATCGTCATGTCAGCTGCGGACAATTGACATGATGGGTGCTTGTACCTGCCCTCTGCTATGCACTTTATGCCATCTTGGTGCATGCATCACAATATGAAGCCAACATTGCTTTTGAGTACCAGGTTACCTGAGACCCACTGCTCTTGGACTGCAGAGATGCACCCTTGCATGCTTGGCGCAGTGTGTACTAACAGGTATATCTGTCCTGCCCTGGACAATTACAGTGGTAATCGTGACAAAGTAGTCTAGCAGATCTCGGAATGCATTGGGTGTTGATGCATCGTGCTTTGTACAGCTCTGATGTACTACGACACTGTCAAAAATTACACCTACCAATTGTGCCTAGGCCTTGTAGTACATGTCTAGATTGTAGTTGTGCGTCAGAAGCAAGAACGCCTGGTCTGACAGAATCTGCACATTTAACCGAGACCACCTTGTCTGTCTTGCAATTGCACCATCTGTCAAGCGAAACTCAGATCACGAAGTATGGTCATTTTGCCAGAAAACAAGGCTCTCTCTAAAACTGTCTAAAAAAAGGAGACTGTCGGACAGCACTACTTGTGGCATTGACGGAAACCTTCAGCCCTATTCACATGACATACACATCAGACCACAGTGATAGTTAAGCAATGTAGCAGCACAGAATTACAAAGGTCCCAACAGCGCAAGTTGTGCTGGGATGATAGTCAGAACTCGATGTGTTTTGTTGCTTCAGGGAAATAAGATCTGAAAATGTAATGCTGCGTCTGCAGACAGAACGTCTGCACTGTATCCTGCTGAACAACACCAACAACATCTGAAGTACGTTGCAGACATACATGTTGCACTTGACCTTGCCTTCTAATACAAGTCAGATCTGAACACAACCACCAGTTGTCATTAATCAACACGCAGAGTGTTATCTCAACCTTCTGCGACTCTGACAGCACCTGTGTAACCTGCATGCGTTGCTGCGTACTTGTCCAGCACATGTTGGCCAGATGTGGTGGGTGGAAATTTTGCAGGCTCATCTTTGCAACACTGGGGTAGACATTCTACCCTTGCAGTGAAGTTGGGGTCATAGAAGAAGGCTGTGGAGTAGCGCTCCTTGCCTACGTTGTTGACCACCCTGTGCAGAGTGGACCTGAAATAACCATTGGTCCACCTGTAACAGCCAAACATGCAGTCAGTGCCTGTCTCAATCCTGTTGATTTGACCTGCATGGCAAATCAGAGGCACTGTCCTTTTGGCTGATCAGCGTGTCTGGGCGTGCACACAGCATGATTGCTTGCAACGATGTGAACTAATTTGTCCTAGGTGTTTTGCTCTACTGTACAACAAATCATTGATGCTCATGCTGCTTGCAAGTATGTCTGACCACGCACCATATTGCAAGCATGCAAGGGTGATGAATGCAGAGCATAGCGCAGATTATATCGTATCGTATGAATTGCTCCAGAGGCTCAACACAAGACTGTCGCGCATTGACAATAGCAGCATGATGAGCAGCAGCACACCTCTCCAGCATGTCACCCAGGTTGATGACAAATGTGCCAGGAACAGGCTTTACGTGTGACCACTTGCCCTCTGTGTAAATTTGCAGCCCAGGGTTGTTATCTGTTGCCAGGACAGTCAACACACCATAATCTGTGTGTGCACCAGCGCCATACACCCCCTGCAATGGTACCTTCAGCTCAGGCTCTAACTCAAGATTGGCTTGCCACAATTACTGGCCTGAGAGTGATGATTTGCAGCTGCAAGCTGAATCAGGACCTTGGTATGCAATTTGGATGCCTTGAGGCACATGCACGCTTGCACTTGTATGCAAGGCAGCCGGCCTCATCAGTGGGATTGTGCTCAAGCATAGTATCAACACATTCAAGGTACTGTGTTTGGATGTGGATGCAAACAGGGCATCTGGCTGCACTTCAGGCATCGTAGGGAGGCAAACCAGGACAGACCTCATCTGGAAGAGACACTTGCGCGCTGTAATGCAGCGGGCGCAGGGATGCCATTGGCTTGTCGAAATACATGTCAAAGAAGTCTGTGGGCAGTTGCAGCGCTATGGCAATGAGGGGGAGCAGGCGATTTGCCAGGCCACGTATGGCATCCATGTAAGCCTGCATGGCAGCCTTGTACCCCGGCAAAAGCCCCTGCAGCACACACTGCTGCTTCACACTGTTGAGATACATGATCCTGGGAAGCCAGGTATGATACTTGGCTTCATATTAGATTGACGCCGAAAGCCGTAGTCTTTCCTTTTCCTTGTTTTGAGGTACATGATGTCAACTGTGAGACACATGTACAGCCCACTAGAGCACAAACGAAAGTGCATTGCACCAAAGCATGCCTTGCGCTGGGCGCCAGACTGACAGGGTTAACTTTGAAGCTGTGAAGAGAGCGACAGGAAGGTAGATCGGACTCAGAGTAGGCCATACGAGTCAGGCTGCAAATGAGTCATGAGTTGCTGATACATGTGAGATGCAAAGCAGTTGAGGACCACCTCAGGTGGCCATTGGTTGGGCCCATGCAGTGGCAGCTTGGCTTCCTCGCTATCTGCTGCCAGGTCTCTGCCAAAGTACAGCCCTGTGTACATTGCACAAGGATTTCTATAGCAGTTTGTGGGCCATACAGTGAGGCCAGTGTTCCTTTGTGCTACTCCACTGATGTCTGGGGATACCTCAAACAGCATGCAAAACTGCTCTGTGATGCTGGAGAGCATTCGCGGCCGTGACAGAAGTGACAGAAAGTGTGTTGGGAAACAGATGCTAGCACATCAGCATTGATCAAAACTACATAATGCCACTACATGGTGTGCACCTTCTTTGGTGTCGCCCTGCGACTGATTTTCAGGATCCAGCGTCTCTTCAGCCATGGGTGTATAGCCCCTGCATTGCAATGGAAGCAGATTCAGTATGCTGTCTAAAATTGTCATGGGTCTTGTGATTTATCATCACGAAGTGATCCATTGAGATGCAGCATTGAACCATTCGGCCCCATGCTTGGCCCAATTCTAATGTGCCATATGTATACATGCCGCATTTGTGGCAGGCTTGATTCACCTGTTATTGTTGTCTGCCAGAATTATCAGCTTGTCCTTGAGTGGAAGGCTGAAAAAAGCCTTATTTTGAAGCCAATGCTCTTCGATTATTTCTTCCTTGACACCATGATTGGCCACTGCAAAGTTGAAAATGTCAGATTTGTGCACCCCAATAATGGACGGAAGGCCTTCCTCACAGGCTTACCATAAAAGAACCCAGTAGTGACGCATGCGTGCAGTATCGCCGCTGCAGCCTCCCTGTCCGGGAGCGACAGGTCAATTACATGCACCTAGGAAGTTCATCAAGATTGAGCTTTGAAGCGTTTGCACGAAGCTTGCAGCCGACGCAGCAGAAGTTCGTGCCCTCGTTTACCTCGGCACTCGTCGTCCTGTCCGTCGTTGACACCATCTTGCCAAGCTTGTGCACTGCCGCAAGGGCTTCTGTAGTAAGCTAATGTAGTCTGCAAGGATGCGAACAGCTGCCTGCACGCAGCATTGGTTCGAACGGCTGTGCCAAACTGAACTGTCATCAGCTACTATTGTACCCTTCGACATGAATTTCAACCGGCTGTTTTGCTCGTTTCGCAGGTCACGTGAAGCATGACTAAGTTTGCATCTGTGTCATCTTTGAGGTGCACGCCGAGACCGACACCTTGTCTAGGACCTGTGTTGGCTGCTTTGATTGCCTAGCTTTGGGTTGTTTCGGTTGCCTCATTCTCTGGATTCTTGTGGGTGCCGTGGCATCAATCCGGAAGCCTTCCACCCATGTAGTGCGTGGTTCTGCTGACTCTGTTTCTCACGGCGAAAAGGGAATAAGGCGTTGACTTTCGGGCGCTAAGAACTACATTGCTGCATACTGCTTGTCTTGGCAACGGCTGCAGAGTCTTGCGACAGTTGCTGGCTTTTGATCACTCTACGTTGTCCCCAAGCGCGTCGGCTGCCCTAGCTAGCAGCGGCTTAGCAGAGACACACGATCATCAGTACATTCTGGGGAATGGGCAAACGCAAAGAGTTCGAAAGCGAAGACTGCATCGACATAACTCAAGCTGCAAGCACAACAGCTGCTCGACCTGAACCAGAAGTGATCGACCTCGCCGAGGACTCGCCACCTGCTCCTTCAGGTATGCCGCATGCTTGAGGCAAATCAGATGGTGCAGCACTTGCGTGCTAGCGTCAGGCGCCATGCAGGCAGCAGACGAGACAAGGCGACAAAGCTGCACAGCAGTGCTGCTGGCCACGAGACCAGCTGCAGTTCTGCAGAAGACCAGCGGCACAACATTATGGCACATGCGACACTAGTAAACAGCCGAAAACGGACAAAGCCATCTGAAGAGCCTGCAGGTTCTGGCAACTCATCACCAAAGGCCAAAGCAAGTATAGCTGAACCTACATCAGCTGCTGACGATGAAGCAGCAAGGAAAGCCATCATGCAGCATGCAGCCCAGCTTGCGCCAAGCAACTGCTTGCTTGCACAACTGCACGCTGAGAGGCTTGCTCGGCAGCAGCTTGCAAACCCTCAACAACAGGATGAACAACCCAAACATCACAAGGTCATGAAGCAAGAAGCTCCCACGCAGATTTCAGAAGTGAAACTGCTTACATACAATGTCTGGTAGGCCTCCTGTGTCACAGCAGCGCAATGATGCAAATGCAGGCAGCTGCCAGCATGTGCCCTTACTTGCCGGATTCAAATTCACTCAGTGACGGTGTATGTCACACACATTTCACATTGCAGTGATGCCATTCTCAGGTCATGACAGATGTGTGCCCCAGCCTGAGTCGCCGTACTCATAAGCTGCAGACACCTAAGACTCAATACCCTACAGGTTCGAAGAGGACATTGCGCTGCAAGAGCGCATGTGTGCCATTGGAGACATCATTCAGGAGCATGACTTCCCTCACTTCATCTGCTTTCAGGTACACCACCACTACCACCACCTTCAATCAAGCATGATATGCGCTTGCTGGCCTCCGCATTTTGAACTTGTAGCGGATCGTGAAGTTCTGCAGTGCATGTGAGAAGCCAAGTTGCAGATTGAACCCTCCGTGTAGCATGCTGCAGCCTTCAGTGCATTCATCTCTGATTCTCTGTTGCTCCTTAGCACCAGCTAGCACTGTTCGTGATGAGGGCCATGCAGCGGAAGCCTGAGGCGCATGTTCATACATTCACTGGCTCTTTTCAAAGCACTTGACTGCAAACCAGACAGCACATGGGTTTCTGACACTGCTCACTGCCCAGATCACTTCAGCTTTCTCATTGGTGTGTCTCCATGTAGGAGGTGACTCAGCGTATCTATCACCTCTTCCAGCAGTCTCCTTGGTGGCACAGATATGCTGCATCTCAGCCGGCAGCCCAGCCCTACTTCACTGCTCTGCTGTACCGGAAAGACACCTTCACGCCGGCTGGGTCCTTCCAGTCACATGACTTTTCCAACTCTGCCATGGGTAAGGTCTCTGTTGAGCTGTTGGAATCATGCCATGTACAGATGTGCATGCATACTGTGCACAGTATTGACATTGCAGCTGATGTCTTGTTGGCTATTTGCCTACTGTGCCTTCTGTACTGCTGGTCGAGCTTGCCGTGTCCTGCCCTGTACTCTGCCAAGGTGATGAAGACTCTTCTGATGGTCTTCCTTAGAATGCATACATGAATGCATGCGTGGACAGGAAAAAGTCAGAAGAGTGTCCAAGGCCTATGGCCTGCACCTTTCAGCTGCTGTGCCCCTTGACCTGTGGGCGCAGCAAATCACACTTGCCTGTAGGGAGGGGTGTGCTGAGCGTTGCTGGAGCAGTGCAAGGCATCAAACTCAGAATAGCAACGTCCCACTTGGAAAGCCCATGTGGCCACAACCAGATGTTCAGCAAGGAGCGTGTTGCCCAGTGTGAAGAGGTCTGTCCTTGCCTGCCTTACATAGCTGGTGATGGGTATCTCATTGTGGAAATCACCCTGAGTGGCAAAATCAAGAAGGCTTCTGTACAACACATGACCATGATGTAGATGAGATGCTGCCTTGCCTTCTGACTGTATTGCTGTGAGTGAGACATGCCAGTGCAGTTTGTCCAGAGTATTTGCCAACCTGTGCGCATCTAATGTCCTGCTGGTGGCTAAGTTACCTGTCTGTGGATCAGGATAAGGGCAGCGCTGCTGCTGTGCCCAACTGAGCCATGTGCTTGGCTGCTGCAGGGTTTGGCAATGCTGAATGGGCAAGATCAGACGGATGTCTTGTGGGCTGGTGACATGAACTGGAATGCAGAAGATGGGGATCCGCCCTTGCCTGCTGGCTGGTATGCCCTTCTCTGTATTATGTTGCACATCATAAGCTGACTGAAGACCTGAGGAATCTGTGTGACATTTGTGCATTTGCTTGTGGCTTCTATGGCAATGATTTTGCCACGGTATCATCATTGAAAGATGCTGCTGCACTACATCACCGCATTGTGCACATTTGTTGCATGGCATGCAGGGTGGATGCTTGGAGTCAGCGAAATCCCAGGGATCCTGGTCTGACTTATGATGGCAAGAAGAATGCTATGCTTGGTCCATACAACAGGCTACGCAAACGCCTAGACAGGGTATTCTTCAAGGCAGCTAAGTACGACCTGGTGTCCATTGTCATGGTAGGGATGCAGGCTTTACATGGCGTGACCTTTGTCAAGTCATACAAAAAGGGACCAACAACTTTGCCAGTGCTGCCAAGTGACCACTTTGGGCTGCTGGCTTCCTTCAAGTGCAGCGCATGAGTCTGCCTGACAGCGCTCTGCAGTTTACATGTGTTGGCCTTGTAGATCAATGCCCATGAATTAGTCTAACGATTTTAATCTCATGATGAGCTAGGAACGTGCATGGCAAGTCTTGCATGTCCAAAGCAGATGCCCAAACAGCATCATACTTACTTGCATGGCAGATATATCTAATTTAAGCTCACCCCCTAATCATGGGAGGTGTGATAAGACAGAATTCGAACGATGACTCAAAGCAGCTGAGATGCAATCCGATTCATTCTTGACAGATTCGTTTAGCATCACTTGTCAAAGCAGCATGTGCAAACAATTGCAGAGAACAGATACAGTGCTATCGCTGCTTCAGCTTGATGGCTTCCAGCTCCTGCTGAACAAATTTGCCAGCATCAACTGCAGGGTAATCCCGAGTGGCCTGTGCTGTTGCAAAGTGGCCCAGTGGGGTCAGCACTTGGTCAGAAGCAATGTGACCAAACACTGTTGAGGAAACTCGCCAGGTGGATGAGCCCTCTGCCTTTGCTTTGTTTAGGGCAAGCAGAGTGTCCTCTGAGCACACGACCTGCAAGCACAGAATAAATGTGCCTCTGGCTGTCTTATCAAAATGGCATGCTCCGCTACAAACCACTGATGCATTTGGTGGCATGCCAAGCTTTGTGAGCAGCTCATGCACACAAAATGTCATAGCTTCTGTCTGTGTTGATTGCAGACACAGTCCTCAGGTGCTTGGCCAAAATCAATATACATAGCCGCAGATGTAAAACGGGCCAGTTTCAGTCTGCGCCGGCGCAACAGTCTATGAAATGACTCGAGTCTCAAGAAATGGAAAACAGAAATGCGCATGAAGTGGGACAACTGAGAGACCATGACCAAGCAAGAGCCAACCTCATGCATGCCAGCTTTGACAAAGCCTGCTGTGAGCCACTCAAGCTGCTTGCCCGCCTGGATGAACAGGCAGCCTGCTGGAATTCTGACTGCCACGCGCCTGCCATTGCGCAGCCAGACAAACAGGCCAGGGAAGCGTGACTTGCCATGGATTGTAAGGAAGTTGAGGTCATAGTGGTACCCAGCATAGCACATGTCCAGGGTGTTGTGCACATCCAGATCAGCACCTACACAGTCAGCAGGTCCACCAGTTTCATCATCAGCCTTGTACTCAATAGTCCTTGCTACTTGGGATCAGCGCCTACAAGGGAGGGACGAATCAACATTCTCTAGAGATGCTACGTCATTGTAGGCACTTTGTCCAGGCTATCACAGGGCACACAGATGATCAGTACACACAACAAGTCAAGATAGAGATTCACCGGTGGGTGCCAGCAGGTGTGGCCCATGAGCCATGCGCTCTGTGAAGGCGCCAGCAGGCAGACCAAAGCCAACAGCAGACATCTGAGCAACCGTATGTACAGCTGCCAGCATCTTGTCACCCCATGTGGTCATCACTTCTGCCCATTCTGGAAAGTCTGCAGATGTGTGCAGCGTGGTGTCAGCATGCATGCAGTGGATGACTTGGCAGGTTTTCTTTGCTGAAACACCTTGGACAGCTTGACACGATCGTATGTGTGAATAGAAGGCAGTGGATTGCAATCTGATTAGATGCATCACAGTGCCGCTCACATGCAAGGCCTGGAAGAGCTGCTGTGTCTACTTGAGTCTATGCAATGTGGGTTTGGCATGTTGATTTAGTAAAAAGGACCTAGAGTATGGTACTGAATCACACAAGTAGGAAAGCTAACCTGCAGGAACAACTGGTTCAGCGTTCAACTCTGTATACTGTGTCTGAGCAGGCCGTTCTCCTATCCGCCACATGTAGCGCCACTTTGGGTCAGCACCTGTCGGCGACCTTGCCCTGTGCTCCTCAGGCTGGCTGGCTATTGCCGCTATGGATGTGGGGTCTACTGTACACTTTGGTGTTTCAGTACCCTCCGGGGTTGCGCCAACCTGAACATGTTCAGCGTTTGGTCAAACATGAGGGCGCTCAGTCAGGGCAGCAGATGCCTGACTTAACAGCGAGATGCAGATGCAGCAGGTGTGTGCTGCTGACCTGAAAGTGCAGCTCAGGCCGTGTGTCCTTGAGTTTGGCAGCTGTGCTTTGAGCAAAGTATCTCTCCATCATGTCCAGAAATGCTTTGTTGTCTTCCTCTTTGACGCGAGGGTCTTTTACAACAAGACAGCCCGTTTCGCGCAAGCAGTTTGCCACTGCCCGACATAAACGTTGCACCCGGTCAGACGTTCTGTCAGCTTCAGGTCCCAGCATGAGTGACAGATCAAACGTTGGCAGCGGGCTTTCGCCATCTGTAGCACTTTGCAAGTATGACGACGATATTGGGCTGCCCTTGCAAGTCGCGCTTTGATCAACGGGCTGCGTTGCATTCACCTCGCTTGTCCGAAATCCATGAGGCGTAAAAGACTGCTGGACAGAATTGGATGGTACGCAGCGCTGTTGCAGGACTTTGGCCATTCTCAGCAGTGCCGAAGTGCCACTCGAGGGCGCACAACATCCAGCAGTATCGAAAGTGCCAGCATGCAGAGCATGGAGCATGGTAAAGCTGCCGATCATCTTCGTCTTTCGAAGCATATGCGCATGCGTTGACCTAAGTTGACCGGGGCCAGGAAGGACGCGCTGAGCAACACCGAAGCTGGCGCAAAGGCCAACACAGCCTCCTCAGCAACGCATTTTTCAGCATGTCATCTTTGAAGGCAAAGCTCAAAGCCGCAAAGGAGCTGTACGTGCAGCACAAGTATCAGGAGGCGTTGGAACGCTGCAAATCTGCTCTTCAGGACAATGATGAATCGCCTGATGGTCTGCTGTGAGTTTGACATGCTTCCTCATATACTCTGCTTCTGTGTATGTATCGGTCATGCCCAAATACGCCTTCTAGCAAGGCATGCATGGCCACTTACTGATCACGCTCAGCTTCGACTGCATTGCTAATGATGCTTGCAGACTGCAAGGCAAAATTCTTTTCGAGTTGAAAGAGTATCAAGCCAGTGGTACGGCTTACAAGTCCATATTGAGATTGCAGCCCAGCCTTCTGCCTGCATGGAAGGGGTTGGCTGAGCTGTACACCACCAGCAGCAATGATGCTGAACTAGTAGGCGTTTTTGAGTCATTGGTGAGCGTGCACAGTGTTCCTGCGGAAAAAACACCATGCATGCATAACCCAATGCAACTTGTAGCTTGTATGCCAAAGTTCAAATGATTTCACATCATACTAATTGTCTGATCAAATGCCCTCAGATCCGCTTGGGCACCTCAGAAAGCAAGGAACGGCGTCAGGAGTATCAGCTTAAGCTTGCCTCTGCACAGCAGCGGCTTGGTCAGTCCTCAGAAGCTGTTCAGCAACTTTTCCAGCTTCTGCATGGCCCTCTGGCCTTCTCAGATCAGCCACAACGGCTGCAAGTGGAATGCCAGCTGGCAGACTTGCAAGTAAGCCAGATGTCTGCACCTTGCATCTGCCAGAAGGAAAGCACATGGAAGTGCTGTTTGCTTTGTGTCTGCACTAAACAGCATGCCCACAAAGCAGATGCACATAATCGTCGTATATCGCATGCCTGCTGACTTGCTGCGCTGATAGCACCTAGTAACTCTGTCTTCTCCATGCGATGAAGGGTCTGTCACCCAATATGGCTAGTCTCTGCGTATACATGTGGACTTGGTTATGCATTCTGTGTGTGTAGCTGAGTGTAGCACAAGCCTGCACCTGTCACTCACTCCATTTTGGTTGACTCAGTCTCCTGTCATCAGGTCTTACATGTGCTGCAACCCTACAATGCATGTGATGCAGATGTCTGCCAAAACAGATAAAGAAACGGATGATCTCCAAGCAACTCTGGCCAGCATAGTGTCACAGACTCGACCAGATGCTCAACATGCAGTTTACCATGCAAGGCATTTGGAGCTGCTAGTGCATACGTTGGAAGGGCATCCTGCAAGGTACGTCAATCCTTCTTTCATACTTGCAGCAGTGGCCCTATCAGCACCTCCCAGGTCTTGATTTTGTGCAAGAGTTCTGCATCAGCAAGGATCAAAGACAGGCTGAACATATATCTTGCAGCAAAAATCATCACCATGTAACCGCATGGCAGTACATTTGTCAGTTTGTTTGGCCTGGCAGACAATGTGGTGCCTGATACTCGTACACATGATTGCATTCCTTACCCACTGTTGCCAGTCCTGGCTTTAAAGGTATACCCAAAAGTTGCCTTGTCTTGGTGGTGTATCGCTGGCTCCAGTTCTGGCTCTGGAAGCAAGTGTTGTGCGCTGCTGCCTGCTGGACCAAACATGGACCCGCGTGCTCCAGGTCTGCCAGTGTGCTTTGTGTCAGGACTGTGCCAGTCAGAGACAGAAACAGCATTACGAATCATTCGCATTCTGAGAGCTCAAGGCTTGTCATGTGGATGCTGCAGTGACCCTGTATGCACAGTTGAAGTCTTTGACACTTGCAGGAGCCAGGAGCACTCTCAGCAGGCCACTGCCTGCCAGCATGCTGCCCAACAGATGCTGGGCTCCAGGCCAGGTGGCTGCTGTACACCTCTTCCTTTCCAGACAGCTCTGTTGTTTGCTGAAGATCAGGTTTACATTGACCTACTGAACATGTTAGTTCTCCAAGCATGTCAATCTGCAAAAATGTTCACTTTTTCAGAATTTGTCTTTACAAAAGACCATGTTGAAGAACACTCTCCTAATTTATGGGCTCATGCGTAGGTCTTGCAGCTTGTGATATGCAATGGTGCTGACTGATTCATCAGTGACAGGCGTCGTCGTTTGTACTGCAAGGTCCCATGAACCAATTTCAATCCTGTTGTGTGTCAGCAGCTCCGGCTTCAATTTCACAAAATGCACACATTCTCAAAGAAGGGCAACAGTTTGGGACTGTATTCAGGATCCTGTTTGCATCTCACCCTTACATTTTGGTCTGTCAAACTGGCTCACAGAGGTTTTGTGAGTTACAGAGCCTAGCGAAAAGTCTGTCCTCAGCCAGTGCCTTGACCCATCTAGGCAGGAGGATGTGTCATCAGTTTCCATGGCTGCCGGACTCCTGTGTTGCGCTTGGGCTGGCCCTGCATGAGCGCCTCATCAGCAGAGGCACTAGCCCCAGCAAGACTAAGGACCGCATGCTGATCATTCAGGTGAGCTATGGTGACTGCATAGGTGGTGGAAACAGCTGTGTCGGTCCTCCTTGTCCTCATCTTTTTACTGACACTCATCAGAACTGTCACAGTTAAGGTGCTCAGCATGTGTGGTGCAGAGACAAGACTTGTCCTGTACGTACCTAGCTGATCATGAGCTGGAAAGAGTCATTATGATTGTTTCTTGTAATATTTAATAGTTGGTGATCAGCAGATTTACAGGCCAGGACAAGCTTAGCTGACCTCAGTTGCCTTCACACGCAGGTGCTGACTCAGGGCATGAAAGCTAATGCTGACTCCATCCAGGGCTGGCAGCTTCTGAGCCAGCTTCAGCTTCAGAACCAGCAGTATGACCTGGCAGCTGAGTCAGCAGCTAAGGGCCTCAAGTGCCTGCACCAGAGGCAGAAGAGAGGCTATAGCAGTCAGCCTGCCATTGCTGCTGGCATTGTGTTAGCTAGAGCACATAGCTTGCTGCATCTGGGCCTATCAGATGATGCTGTGGCGCTGTTCAAGGCCCTCACAGGTGAACCCCCGCTAGCCCCCCCCCCCCTCCCCCCCTCCCTCCTTTCTTCCTACCCCAGGGCCCCAAGCAGATTGCCATCCTTGTATCAGATAGCCAGTCTTGCCTTTGCCCCAGTTGCTTTTTCCTGTTCTTTTCTTGTCAATGTAGCAATAACACATGAATGCTGGTCAGATCGCACCTTGAAAGGCCAGGGACAACACATGAATGGCATGACTGCATGCATGATAAGACACCGTATAAGTCTTAGCATAGATGCAGTCATGCCATCCATGCGTTGGCAACCTACCCAACAGTGATGTATGGTCCTGCCAGCATGCACTTGATCTGTACATTGAAAAACGACATTGGACTGTATCATTGCATGCATGCATGTGCATCATAGCAGCATTCACTAGGACCAAGCATGCCACTGTCTGTACATCCTGTATCCTGTCTTTGCACGCGCGAACACACTATGTGCAGCAGCCCTAACCACCAGCTGACTAGAGCCTGTACCACTCTCTATGAAGCAGGGTGGTGTCACGGTCTGCTGCCGGTCCAATGTTGTACAGCATCAAGCCCACAGAAACAAGCTGTTGCACTGAAGCTCTGTCAGCCAAGACTCATGTGTGTTCAAACGGCAATGTTGTTCAGCGTCAAGCACACACAAACAAGCTGTTACACCAAAGTTCTGTCAGCCAAGACTCATGGTTGTTCAGATGATGACTCCTCCAGCCCAGTGAAGCAGCTGCTTGATTCTGTACCAGCGGCCGTGAAGCAGCATGCTGTCAGGGGCCGGGCCGGCATCTTGAAGCAGCTGGGCGACAGTGAAGATGCTGAGGCTTTGCTGTCAGAGCTGGTACAGTCCAAGGAGCAGTTTGCTGACGTGCAGCATCTGGCACAAGCAGATTACGGTGCTCTGCTACATGAGCAAGGCAAGTTGAAGGTATGTGCTGGTGTGCTCTGTATGATAGTGCCAGATAGTTGTCCAACAAAGCCAGGAGTTGGTTACTGGTTCTCTCTCAGCAGCAGGTGGTGGTACCACTGACTAAGGTCGACCACACTGCTGACCATGTCTGTCTGTGCATGATCTGTATCTCGCCTGTGTATTGCTATGCTGACACAGGCTGCTGCAGTTGACACTGTGACCCTTACCCTGTATATGGCAGACTTGTCTGTCTGTCTGTCTGTCTGTCTGTCTGTCTGTCTGTCTGTCTGTCTGTCTGTCTGTCTGTCTGTCTGTCTGTCTGTCTGTCCATTTGTTCATGGCTGATGCAACGCAGAGCTGACTGAAATTGCCCTCTTACATTACCACAGGAAGCAAAGCTGTGGCTTGAGAGGGCTGTTGCATCCGCAAGCTTAGAAGGTGCTGGGGCTACAGACAGGCAGGTGGCGCTGTCCAGATTCCAGCTGGGCTGTGTCTGCTGGGATCTAGCCTCTCAGTCTCAGGTATCAGACTGCAGCAAGCCCTCCAACTTGGCCCTGCAACCTCCGACTTGGCCCTCCAAAGTCAGCAGCCATTCATGCTGTAATGTGCAGGCCGTTGCGGCATGCATGTGTGCTTTGTTTGACTGCCCCGCCTAGACAGAAGAGGGACCTGGGCATAAACTTTGCGCATACAGATGGCAAAAATACACAAGGTTTGCTGTCACCTGCTGGTTAAGGGCAGCAAGGGGAGCTTGTCTAATGACATTCTGGGCACATTCTAGGCTTGTTGTTGCTGCCTCACTGATCCCTGCTTTTGCTGCATAGCCCTAATCCCAGTCTGCGTGATGCTGTTTGATGTCTGTCTGTGCGTGTGTGACAACAACAGGAGGCACGAGGGGAGGCTCATGCTCACTGGCTGACAGCTGCAGCTGTGGCAGGCTCCCATCAGGCAGCCGCCTTTGCCAAGCTTGGGCTGTGGTACGCCGACTTCAAGGGTGACAAGCCCAGAGCCCGCAAGTGCTTCCAGAGGGGTCTGGGGCTGAACCCTTTAAAAGCTGATGCAGGTTGGCCTTGTCTACTTTTAGCTGAAAATACACCTGCTGGGAGCTGCTGCTATGCAAGCTGATGTATGTATGCCAGGAGCATAGTAAGCCATACAATGCACAGGAGCGTTGTAGCCAACACTGCAAGCAACAGCAGCACAGAATAGCATATCAAATTCTTTGGCCTAGCACGGTGATGCAGTCCATGACTTTTACGCCATACCGCTGTTGCCCATGCTTTACAGGTCATGATGTAACATGTAATTTGATGCAGCCTGCATGTAACAGCAGCACCTGCCCTCACAGGAGAAGGCCTATGCAATTTGTTGAAGGACGAGGGCAGGGCAGATACAGCACACGCCCTGTGCCAGGAAGTGAGCGCAAGGGCCCCAGCAGCCACATGGGCCTGGCGGCGGCTGGGCTTCTTTGCCCTAGATGCCTCAAACTTTGAGAGGGCCGTCCTATGCTTCCAGACAGCCCTGAGGGGTGATGTGAGGCACGCTGGGTCCTGGGAAGGGCTGGGATCTGCCTATCAGTCACTGGCTCGTCTCACTGCTGCCCTCAAGGTACTGCCTTCAAACTCTGCATGCAAACTGTTGTTTGAACTCTCTTGGGGATGGCTGGTGGATCAGGTTGTCACTGGTTGATTCACTGGAAAGACTTGCTGCTGTGCTTAGAACAGCCCTGTCGATTCCTCACATGGTAGCCTTCAGCAGCCTGTGCCTCCATGCATACCAGAGGGTACAAAAGGACGCCTCATGGCTTAGTCATCTGTGTCATGATGCTCTTCAGATCGACGCTGCAAGCTGCATCCAATGTTCAGCAGCAGCTGACTTGTCTTTCTGGACCTGGAGCCATACAAAGCAGCAGAGCACCTGCACGCTGTGCTGTGTTCATGTTTGCATAAGAGCCAAAACATGTCTCCCAAATATGCACCAAATATGACACTTGTCCCCAGGCATTTCTGAAGCTAGCTTTCCGTGATGAAAAGGGCGTTCTGGGCTGCCGCCTTGGGAGACTCCCGTCATCATTGCTGAAAATCGTAAATTTTCCTTTACTTGTTTCTGTGAAAAGGGCACATTCCTTAAAAGCATGGTGATGCTTGTACATCCCTAAAGTTGATTGTGTTCTGTGTATAGGCTTACAGCAGAGCTATTGAGCTGGAGCCGCAGCGACTGTTCAGCCTGGTCCAGTCTGGCTTGGTATTCCTGGCCCTTGGCAACTACACAGAAGCTCAGCAGGCAGTGCAGGCGGCGCTAGAGGCAGACCCTGATCATGTGCCAGCCCTATTTGCTGCTGCACAGCTGCTGCTGGCATCAGCCAAGTACCGCATCGTTCAAGGCACTCCAGGTCATTCAATCTTTCCCAGCTTCTTCATCAGTCTTGCGCACCTCTTGCCTGTCTGCATCCCTGCTGTTGTAGTCTGTCTGTTGTGCAGATGCCTTCTCATCTGGGGTAGCCCCCAGAGACCCTTGTCTCTCTTTGGAATCTCAACTGTTTCAGAGTGTGTTCAGTGGGCAGACGTGTGTACTCACCCAACAGCTGAGGGATTTGCTAGTAATGTTGCATTTCCAGTGTTGTGTCAGCCTGCGCTCAAGCAGGCGTGGACATGCGGTGAATGCAGTGTGCTTGGTATCACTCCTGCTTATGATCTGAGCAATGCAAACTGTCACATCAGGACCCTATCCAGGGAGCTATTCGGGACTGTACATACCTGCATCTGAGAAAGAACATGTGTTCTGTTGATTGACTGATGGATGAGTGACTAAATGTGGTGCAGGCATGGCAAGTGATGACTTGGCACAAGCAGCCAGACACTGCCAGAAGTGTAGTCAGAGCAGTGGTAAACTTCAGGCAGTCTGGAAGCTTATGGGAGACATTCATCTCCAGTTTCACGCCGCCACTCCCCCTCAACCGGTATGGGCAAAACATAGCCGCCACCACACTGTTTGCATGTGCCAAGAAAGGGCAAACAGCTTGTCTGGAAGCATGGCCATGATGATCAGGCATGTTGCAATGACATCCTGCCCTGATCCTTCTTTTTGGTGTGCTGGAGTGCAGAAATTTTATGTCCACAAGCATGGGCTTCACTGATGGTGTGTGCATGTCCTGTCAATGCAGATGAGTCAAGGTGGGAAATTCCCTGACAGCCCTGAAACATTGCAAGGCTGCATGGCAGCATCGACAAGCAAGGGAGCTTTGCAGAATATGCTCAACAGGTGGGCACTTGTTGTAGGGCAAAATCCCATTGCGCATTAGATGCCCCTTAAATTGTAACTCATTGTAACTTGCTACAGCACCTTGTCAAACTTTCCCAACTGAGTCTGAGCAGTCTGAACAATGTAAGCCAGTGGAGGGCTGCCTGCTGCTGTGGCTGATGAGGCTCTCAACATGATTGAAACACTGTTCACAAACAACTTTTCTGCCTTGTTTTCTGTCTCCTCTCCAGGATGACCTGAGACAATCCAGCAGAGCCTGTGCAACTCTACAAAGATACATGCACTATCACAAGCCAAGTACATTTTACCCTGTCTGTGATTCACCTTATGTTTCATACTTCACTTCCCTCAGGCCTGTAGGGCAGCATGCAGGGTCTGAATGTCGTCAAGCTCTAAAACACCTCCACAATGTGGAAACGCGTTTCTCATGTCCCCACACATGTCTAAATTCAAATTTCCAGTGTAGGGATGATGTTTCTGAAATAACACAGATGTTTTGGGATTGAAAAGAGTTGTTTTGACACTCATTCTGAAGGTGTGTGCTGTGCCTGCAGCTGGCAATTGCGCATACAAGCAATGCAAACAGCGCGCAGGGCATATCTGAAAGCCCTGCATCTGGCCCCAAATCAGGGCAGCTTGTGGGGCGACCTAGCTGCCACCTTCTACCATGAGGCCCAGCTCAGGAGGGCCCACCCCCAGCTCAACCCCTCAAAGGCCAAGCCCCTAAGGGCAGCTGCAGAGAAGCTCATGAGAGGTATTACAATCGCACCACGTCCTCTTTCTGAAGGACAGTTGCTGCGTGAGTCATGTGACTTGTAGCTGTCGTTGAACTCAAGCTGTTCGCAAGTTAGTATTGGGAAGTCCTGCTTGTGACAGTTGGAAACTACACCTTTGCTATGCCATGCCTATATGCATGAGATGCCATGACTTCATGGACACTCTAATTTGCTCCTGCTGGTGCATGATCACACGCAGTCATGCAAATTTTGAAGCTGGCTTTTAGGGAATGCAGCATGAGCAGCAGGCCTGAGCATGTGTTGTGGGTAATAGTATATCGACTTTGCAGCCTGCCCCTACTGTCACTGTACCTGCAGCCACAGCTTCCAGTTGTACCTAGCTGCAAGGGGGAACAGGAGACATGACATGACTTGTCGCAACCATCTTTCACAATGCAGCATGCTTCATATCACAGGTCAGCAGATATGACGTCACTTGTCGCAACCATGTTTCAAATCAAGGCACTGCATTGACAGGTGGTGTCCGACTGGAGCCAGCATCAGCGCCCTTATGGGCAGGCCTGGGCTCATGTGCTGTGCGCCCCAAACATCAAGAGTACGCCTTCACACGCTCCCTGCAACTAGACCCTAAGTCTGCCCATACCTGGGCTGCCCTTGGGCGGCTGTACATGGAGTCTGGAGCGCGCCACCTGGCGGACACATGCTTCACCCAAGCAAGAAGTCAGGAGCCGGCTGATGCTGCCACCTGGGCGGCCATGGGGGCCCTTGCAGGCCTCAGCCCTACTGGTGAGCCCTGTACTTCCTATCCCTTGCTGTTTTCCTGGTGTGTGTTTGCACGGTTAGCAAGAGTGCAACACGCTGGGTGGACTGTTGTACTACCTTGCCCTTCATCTGAGTGTTTGCATTTGTAGGGACTGCAAGAATGCAGCAGACGTGGCAGCGGGTCTGGTGTGCTGTTTTTGCATGTAGAGACTTGTGCCTGCATGTTATTTGGCTTGGGAGATTCTGAAGTGATGCTGTATCATGCTACCAAGCAAGGCAGTACCACTGTAGTAATTGCTTCACTCATGAAGCTGCTACTTCTGGCAGGCCCAAAACGCAAACCTGAGCTGGACAGTTCTTGCTCCTGTTCCTACACCAAATCCTCAAACAACATCAAGTTCGTAACAATGTTACGCACACTAACATCGCTCTAGCGTGGCCGTTCCCTTCCTTCCCAAAATGATTGACAAAACCACTGTCTGGAATATTGTGACCCACTTGCAGAAGAAGCTTGCCAGAACGCTGCTGGGCTTTTGCAGGAGGCAATGACAAGGCAGACTTCTACAAGCATGCTGTGAAGCTGGGGGCATCCCCAAAACAACAGCAGAGTCACGACAATTATCTCGCACACCATCCTGCCTGTTCAAGCTTGCCAGTACAATGCTGGGCATTTGCAGGAGAAAAGAAAAGAAAAGACTACGTCTTTCGGCATCAATTCAACGAGAAATAAAGTATTTTACCGGGCTGCCCAGGGTCATTGTTTCCTTTTGCAGGAGGTAGTGACAAGGCAGATTTCTACGAGCATGCTGTGAAGCTGGGGGCAGGCCCAGAGGCCCTTGCTGGCTTTGCTGAAGGGGCAGTTGGAGTGGGCAGAGCTGGCACTGGTCCCGTGTATGCAGCAGCCAGGAGGATTGCGGAGGCTCAGCCCTACAGCCCAGCAGCTTACAACGTGCTGGGACTGGCTTGTGAAGCCAGGGGGGACTTTGAGGGGGCTGTGAAGGCGTACACTGACGGCCTGGATGTCAGGACTGACACTGAATTGGGTGAGAGACTGCAAAATGTGTTAGAAAATAAAAGAAAAGGCTAAGCCTTTTGTCGTCAATTTCATGAGAAGCCAAGTATTATACTGGGCCAGTATCTGACTGGGCTGCCCAGGGCTGACTGGGCTGCCCAGGGCTGTATATGGTACCATGTATGCATTGATTATGATGCAGTGAATGAAAGGGATCCACTGCTTACAGATGCAGCATCCCCCAGGACCTGGCCCCTCTTTGTTTGATTAAGGCTTGTTCAGATTTTGCATTTGGGTTAGGCATACATACAGTTGATTGATATACAGCTTGAAGGTCGTAGGAGAAAGTGTCACCCTTGCATATCCAGGGTGCATGACAACATAGGTGATTGCTAGGATGACCTGACCAGGGTACCAAGGTGGCTGTGACACAATGAGTAGCAGGCAGTAAAATACCTAAAATGCCGTGCTGTACCATGACTACCAGAATTTTGCTACAGTAGAGTTTTGCTTTCTTCAAACACTGGAATGTGAGCAAGGTTATTCAGTTGCGTCACCAAAGGCATGTCTTCACGCAAGATCAGGCACATACAGTCCTGAGTCATTCCTGCATGAGGTCCTGATTTGATAGTCAGCACACCAGCAACAAAGTGTGTATATGAGACCTGAGTTGAACTGGATAAGTTGGGCTACAACTGGAAAATGCAACGGAATGAGTTGTGTTGCAGGTATAGCAGTGAAGGACCGCATTGCTGGACCCTTGAGCCTTGTGCAGCAGGAGTCACACTCCACAGAGGGCTGTGTCCAGCAAGCCCTTGATCTCAACCTAGCAAGAGCCCTCATGCTCAGCTCACGCAGCACTGAAGCTGTAGAGAAGTTCAAACAGCTAGAAGCTTCAGGTGAGCTTCCCTGGCTTTATGCTGATGACCGTTGTCTGATGCCCATGCACCTATTTTGTCTGGTTGCAAATGCCTTTGTGTCATCCTCAAATAAGGTTGCCTGAGTGTGGACCTTGGAAATGGCCATTCTTGCTGCATGGAGTCATGTTTTGAATGTCTGATGTGTTGCTTGATGAGCTGAAGTGTTGTTAGTGAGCTGTAAGCAAATGCTGGCAGTGGCGCGAAATGCCGTGCTGCAACTACAACTGTAGATGCTACCACAGCATTTGCATATGATTGACTACAGTACAAAGAGTTTCAGCATGCGCATGCATCGCAACATTTTCACAGCGGCGTGAGCAGTACAATTATCTGATGACCTGTTGTGCTGGAAGTTGGGGAAGTAGAGGTCTTGTAGGTGTATGAATGCTACAATGATATATGCCACGCTTGGCAGCACCTGCACATCTAACTGCTTGTTTGGGTATCTCGGGCCTGCTTAGGTGTCCAAAGGCTGGATGTTTGCCTGGCTTTTTGAAAATTTTCAGCCTCCACGGTAACAGAAAGAAGAGCAAAGACTACACCTTTCGGCGTTGAGAAGCCAAATATTGTACTGGGCTGCCCAGGGTCGATGGTAACACGTATGATTACCCAATCCTGCACAGCAGCTCCTGTTGTTTGCAGGTGCTTTGCAATCACAGCCGGCTGCTTGGCTGAGCTATAGCCTGGCGCTGCAGCAGACCAAGGGCAGGCATGACAGGGCCCAGGCCCTGCATGCCCTGGAACATGGCTTTTCTGCCAGCCCAAATGCACAGGTACACCGTGCAACAGCCTGCGTTCCTGTGAGTAGTGCAGTGTAAATCATGCATGCCCCCATTTTAACCCCATGTTAGACTCGTTGCAATCAGCTTGCAAACACCATAGCAAGGAGTGTGCTGTGTATGCTGTGATGTGCTGCGTGCGTTGAAGCGCCTTCTTGATTGCAATGTGCACAAACAGCTTTTGGGTGTCAACACCACTCTTGACTGTATGCATTTTTGTGTCTGTCTAGCACAGCTACTTGACAGTATACTGCTCTGCAGGAGCATGCCTCTTTGCTGCATGCCTGGATCAAGCTCCAGCTGTTGGACCCCAGCGACCAGTTTGATATCAGGCAGCTGTTTAGTCGCGTTCAGCAGCTGCAAGCAGCCAAGCCTGAACTTGCTCTGCTGAAGCCACTTTGGCTGACCATATCAGCTGCTGCAGCAGCTTCAACAAACGGTACTCAGGCAACACTGAAGGGCTTGGTCAAAGCTTGGAGGGCCCAAGCTGATGATGACTCAGCAGAGTTCAGTGCAGAGCTGATTGGTCTTGGTGCTTTGCAAGATCACAAGAAGGGGCACTTAGCTCAGGTGGGACCCTGTGTGTCCACAAGGCAGGGCAGACCAGTCATTGGCAGTCACTGCCTACGCATTCTGTTGGTATATCGCATGGCATTGTGGCCTTTTTTGTGCGGCGTGAAGAACACATTCATCACTCTCAAGACAGGGAAGCCCAATGTCTCTTATCCTCGGGCTTTTCTTTAATCAGTGCTGAAAAGCACAGTCTTTTCTGTATTTGCAGCACTGTCAATGGATGGTGGATTGAGTTTGTCATTACCAGATGTTATCATGCCAGAGATGACCGCGACTTCACACATGCTTTCAGCTGCACAGCATCAGACTCAGCACAAGCTGCGCCACCAGTGTATGCACAGCTGGCATTCTATGCACAGCTGGCATTCTCTGCTGAGCTGTGATCTGGGATCTGCAGGCAGCAAGGCAAGCAGCCAGGGCACATCACACATGCCCTTGGGCGCCGCTGCAAGCGGCCCTGACAGCCAGGACATCCATTGATGCCTCCCTGACATACGGCCTGCCAGCCATGCACATCAGCACTGGTTTTGGTCTAGTGGACCTGTGGCAAGCCACACAAAGCTATAAGAGGTTGCCTTCACACCTGGCAGACATGGATGCAGTGGCAGACATGTTTGCTGTGAGAGTAACAGGGACTGCTGTGCAGCCTTGTGTATCTGACTCAGCACAGCAGGTGAAAGATACCTATCAGGTAGGCATTGCTGCTTGCGCATCATGCTGTCTCTTACATCACCAGATGCATGCATAGCATACAAGACTAATGTGTATGTGTTACTGTGCACGATCAGGGGTTTGCGAGCTTGTCAACATAGGCTCCACAGATGGTGTGTTACACCCATCTTCTGATCACTTCAAGGTCTATAATCATGCAAGGCATTGTGTGCAATCCTCCAGGTATTAAAGTTGGCTTTCTGTCGGACTTGCTCTAATACTGCAGCAAGTGGCGGCTGGACTTGTCAGCTTTTGTTTCTGATGCTGCCTCTGTTGTTCAGGACTGCCCTGGTCATGCACATTGACACGTACTGACCTATGGGTTGACACATGCAGGTTGCGCTGCAATGGGCACACAGCCAGCCCCATAGCATGCAAGTCTGGTACCTGGTCGCTACAGTTGCTCTACACTATGCCTCATGCACTCATCAAGCAGCCACGTACCGTGCAGCACTCCTCCTATGCAAGCGTGCCCAGAACATGCTATCTTCCTCATGCCAAGCTCAACAGCAACAGAGTCCAGGACCAGCCAATGGGCACACACCTCAGCACGACTTGCAGCAGCAGCAGCAGCAGCAGCAGCAGCAGCATATGCAAGTAAAGCTGCAGTGCATGATGAGCGAGTGCCACGTTCATGGAAGGAAGAGGAATGGTGATGATGAGGCGCTTGCTGCTGCCAAGGTTGCTGTGCAGACTGCATCTGGATTCAGAGACTCACAGTTGATAGGCATAGCTTTGCAGCAGCTCAGCCGGTGAGCTCTACCATGCTTAGTGACAGTGCATCCTGGTGCTGTGCAGCTTCTGGGCATGTTGTGCCGTGTTGACTTGCTTATGCTGCTTGGCAGCTCTTGTTGAAAACCAGCATTGCTGCTGTGGAATAGACAGCAAAACGCGGCATTCAAACTTTGCTGATGCCAAATGTCAGACCAGCTCACCCTAGGTGTTTGGCACAGCAAGCAGAATTGCTGTTTGCGACCAGGACCCTTTGTGTCTGTCTGTTGTGACAAGTGTGGATATTGATGAGGTTTGAGACCAGTGCTGCTGTTCTGCAGGTGTCTTGCTGGCAAACAGCGGCATAAGGAAGCAGAGATGGCCTGCAGAAAGGCTATTGCTGCACATCCTCACAACCCAGCTGCATCCCTGCAGCTAGCTGCAGTCTTGCAGCACACCGGCAGACATGAGGACGCTGTGGAAGCCATCAGGCATGGCCAAGACCATCTGACAGAGATGGGCACAGCCTCATGTCAGGTAGGCTTTGCTAACCAGTCATTACTTGCATGCTTGCTGATGCTTCAATGCTGATACTGCTATCGGAAAAGTCTGGTCATGTTGGGGCGTGACTCTGCTTCAGCGCCAAACTTTCCATCAAGGGCTGCCAAGGAGGAATGCACGATTTGGGCTGTTCTGAGCTGCCAGTTGCATTGATGCAGGTTCTGCAAATGGTGCTGCATGTGCAGCAAGCGCAGTACAACGTTGCTGATCACAAATTGATGTTGTGGCTTGACAAAGTTGATTGTGTGCATGCAGAGGTGGCAGGTGGCGCTGCAGTTGCAAGAGGCAGAGGCTCTGGCAGCTGGCGGAGACTTGCACCAAGCCTGTGCTGTGTGCCAGCAAGCCTTGGATCTCAGCATCGCTGTTGGCCTTCATGTCCAGCCTCGCACAAATGCAGCTCAGGTTACTCCAGCTATCCAGACTGTTGCAGCTTGCTGCAGATGTGCTTTCGGCATGATTTGTAGAAGCATTGGCGACATTCTCGTCTCTCATAAATATGCTAGCTAGCTATGTATGCATCATTGTTGTTGCATTCAAGTGTTACTCCGCCAGCACATTGATCGGGGAAACATTGCTGGGCTATCTTTGCTGGAATGTTTGCTCCACATTGAACAGCATTGGAAGGCAATGGTGGCACCTGTTGGGGTGCAGAAAGCCACATTAGATCTCAAACATCTTCAATGTGTGTCCTGCTTGTGCATGTAGAGTGGGTTGGCAGTGACACAATGCTGTCTGCACACATTTTGCATGACTAAGTGATGTCCTGCAGGTTCTGTTTGGCTCCTTGAGCCTCCAATTGGCAGAGGCTGAACCAGACAACCAAAAAACGACAGGCCTGTTGTCTACTGCTCACAAGGCATTGTCCCAAGCCCTGGCATGCCAGAGGCAGTCAAGCAAGCAGGACAGTGCTGTCATATGCATGCTTCTGGCCAGAGTTGAGTTGCTGGGCAACTTGCGGCGCAAACAAGAAAGAGCAGAAGCACATGCCATGCAGGTCAGCCTTACTGCTTGTTGGCGTTTTAACCAGACTGATTGACTAATTTGCCCTGAAGCTGTTTGCCACCAACAGACAGACTGAGTCTGATGTGTGCAAGTCGCACTGCTGGTGCATGTTGCTTGCGCTTTGTCTGAATTTTGACACCCAAGCAAAAGCTGCTATCAGAACAGTGCCAAAACGCTGAGAGCCACTGTTCAGACATTTGTACATATCAGTGGTCAACCTGTGGGTGCAACTATGTTCATTATGTGACAGTCTGCAAGCATTGGACTGTGAGTTAAATGTTTCTGGTGCACTTTTGAAGTCCGTGCCTTTTGCGTACAATGTCCAGCAGTCATGATAGCTGTGCAGATTGTGACAGGCCTGCAAATGGTGCTGCTCATGTTTGTCATGCGGTTTGTGCTGTATTGCTCTTACAAGCTTACATGCAGCTGGCGCTGTATGCATGCATCATAATGCTGTCCTGCATAAGTACATTGCACTTAGCACCCTGCTGCCCTTCCTGCAGGCCTTGAGTCTTTGGCCCAAGCCAGCTCCAGGTAGCCTGTATGCTCTGGCAGCAAGACTGCAGCCAGAAGGTCTGCCATTGTGTTGCAAGGCAGTGCACATGGACCCCTGGCAGGAATCACATCGAGAGCTGCTGGGCATTCTGGCTGCCTAAACAGGTTGCACTGATCTCACTTCTTTGCTGGTTTTGGAGACAGACACGAAGTGATCCCATTTTGCAATTCATTTGTGATGCGTACACGTTCAGACAACACCTGTGTTATGGCTGCTGAAAAAGTTGCAGCCTGCATATGCTGTCGTGTTTCCGTTTTTCCTGTGATATGGAGAAGATTGCTGCGGTCTCCTGTGCAAGCATGCTGAAGTAGTGGTCTACCTGCGAGACCTTGCCTGCAATCCCGGTAGACGGTGCTAAATTTTAGTACAGCACAAACAGCTTACTGCAGACACTGGTGCGTCCTTGCATATGCATAAACTGTGGTGAGGTGCAGCTGCAGATGCCGTAAAGTTGAACAGCGTGTTGTTGCCAGTAACGTGCAGCGCTGCTGATCTTCACGTTGGTCATCACAGCTTTGCGTGACTGTGTTGACAACTTGCATGGGTCAGGGAGAGCGGGCTTCACGAGCGTGCGGAGAACTCGTGCTCTTTCGAATTTGAGCACGACAGCTCGCGTAATTGCGTTTCCCTTGGTTGTTTTCAAAGATCTTCAGTCTTGCTGAAGGGTCTTTTGGTAGCTCTCGGTACCGCTGTTCAACCTGCGCGGTGTCCTTCATCTCCATTCACGTGAAGTGGTTCTGCTCTGCGCTCAGACGGCCTTTCAGCCACTGAGAGTCCTGTGCAGTCAAGGTAGCCATGGTTGGCGTGTCTGCATCTTCTTCTGACGCAAACGAGCCTATCCTTCAAGAGAACCCAGACAGATTTTGCATGTTTCCTATCAAGTACACTGCTGTATGGGAGATGTACAAGAAAGCGGAGGCAAGCTTCTGGACAGGTATGCTTCTGCAGTCAAAGCATGGTGACGTCACGCCGATTTCATGCCTGCGCTAACAAGCACCGCTTGCGGCTGAACGCTCAGTGATAGCTTTCAAGCGCTATTGCAAGCCATATGCTTTGTTCTGCTTCAAATTCGGCTGCTTGCCGTCCCATATGCGGGCCTCGTGACATGCGTGCTGTGCTCTCTCTGCAGCTGAAGAGGTGGACCTTGGCAACGACTACGCAGACTGGCAAAACCTGACGCCAGATGAGAAGCACTTCATCAGCCATATCCTTGCCTTCTTTGCAGCTTCAGATGGTATTGTATTGGAGAACTTGGGTCAGCGTTTCATGACAGAGTTGCAGCTCCCAGAGGTAGCTAATGTCCATACCTCACCAGCTTCCTCGTGTCTCACCCGACAGATCATCAACAGGCATATTTGAGCTCACCCACCACCAAGCATCTTCTGTTGTTGCAGGCCAGAGCATTCTACTGCTTCCAGATGGCAATAGAGAACATACACTCAGGTACCATAAGCACTGCTCATAGATATCATCGTTCAGTGCCACAAAGTCCTCAACACTGCCTCACAACATGTCCTCTGTCTAATGCAGAGATGTACAGTCTGCTTCTTGAGACATACATAAAAGACCCTCAGGAGAAGACACGCTTGTTCCACGCCATTGACAACATCCCTGCCATTCAGAGGAAAGCTGAGTGGGCCATGAAGTGGATCCAAAGGTGCACACCATCACCAATTTGTTGCTGCTATTCCTCCTTGCCATCTAATGGTATCTGAACTGCAAATCCTGGATACTATACACTACATCTAATGCATCGCTCATATGTTGCAGCTCGAACTGCTTTGCGGAGAGGCTGGTGGCCTTTGCAGCTGTGGAGGGCATCTTCTTCTCTGGCAGGTATGCTCAGGTCATGTACAATGTGTCTGCTTTCATTGCACGCCCCAAAAAGTCTCCACTCATTGTCAATGAAGTTGCACACAGTCTTTGCATATGCCTTCTGGGCAGCTCGGTATAATACTTGGCTACTCATCAAACTGACGCCAAAAGGCATAGTCTTGTCTGCACACGCCTTGTGTGAACTTAACTGATCCAGATCATCATGATGATTTGGTTTCTGCGCTGACAGAGTGCGTTGCCATGCAGTTTCTGCAGCATATTCTGGCTGAAGAAGCGTGGCTTCATGCACGGCCTCACCTTCTCCAATGAGCTCATCAGCAGAGACGAGGGACTCCACACAGACTTTGCATGCCTGCTGTATTCGTAAGTCCCACAAACTTGCGTAGCTGTTGGCTGAGCTGTTTAAGCAACTGCTCTGAGGGCCGTTAGAAGCTGGCATGGTCCCTACATTTGCCAGCTGTCTTGTGTACTCTTCTGCTTGCTGTGCAAGTGCTGAAGCATCCGACTCTGTTATGCCTGACCCAGCAACTGCTTTGCAGCCTATTGAAGAAGCCCTTGGAACAGGAACGGGTTCAGGAAATCATCACTGAGGCAGTTGACATTGAGAAGAGCTTCATCTGTGACTCGCTCCCGGTAAGCCTTCATTGTTGCTTATTGCAAGCTCTGCTCACAGATGCTCTGTGCAAGAGGTCGCTACAGGGCCCTCAGATTGATCAGCTATGTTTTGATGATGCAGGTGGCTTTGATCGGCATGAATGGAGAGTTGATGGGGCAGTACATTGAGTTTGTGGCTGACAGGCTGCTGCATGTGCTGGGCAGTGAGAAGATCTACAAGACCAAGTGCCCCTTTGAATGGATGGAGCAGCTTTCACTACAGTGAGCACATCTTCTTCTCTCTTGTCAAACAGCCTTTGCTGCATGCAGTATCTCATGCCTGAATGTATGGCTGAGTGCCAAGGGCATGTGGGATGGCAAGCAACCATGCAAAGCTCCAACAGCCATGTAACTGGTTTCTCATGACTGTCCTGCCATGGTGTAGGGGCAAGACAAATTTCTTTGAGAAGCGAGTAGGTGACTACCAGAAGAGTGGAGTCATGGCAGGCCTCAACAATACCAACCAGCACACCATTGCCTTTGACGAGGACTTTTAGACTCTCTCTCAGCTGTTGTACATGTTTTGTTTTGCTAGCTTAGCTTGTACCCTCACATCGTGTGTGTGCTGCGTGTGTTTTGTTGCTTCATTACCTTTACAGTGTTCTGTTGCATCTGCTTCAGCTTATCTGAGTGCTGTTTACACTAATTGTCTAGGTTCTCTGCAATGATATTATGACACAATGTGATGACTTGTTCATGTCATGACTTCTTTATTTCATTGATTGCTTGGTGTAAACACCAGTACAACTAGCCAAGTCAATATAACGCAATGCTGCTGGACAAGAATTGCACAGCACCAATTAAGGCATGGCATGCTATCTTTTCTGGACAACAAGCACATTGAGTCAAGGCCTGTCTAGGCCATGAAATCATATCAATGTCCACATGTGTACAATCGAACTGCCTGAATTACCAGTGGCAAAAACAAATCAGACATGAAGTTGCACTATGCCCAAAATTTGAAGGTCACTACTGGTGACTGTAACAACACATGAAGCCAAAACTCAACGCAAGCTGAACAAGAAACTGATTCAGAACAAGCTGATCACAGCTTGGGTGCAACGCGCTTCTCAAACTTCTTCTGTAGCCGGTCAGCAATCTCATCCATGAAGGGTGTGGTTGTCAGGTACTGGTCAGGAGTGACCTTGTTGGTGCCATGCACACAGATAGCCAGATCTTTGGTCATGTGGCCAGCTTGAATGGTCTCAATCACACCCTCCTCAAGGGATGTGCAGAAGTCAATCAGCTCCTGGTTGTCATCCAGCTTGCCTCTCTGTGCTAGGCCCCTGGTCCATGCAAAGATGCTGGCTACTGGGTTTGTAGATGTGGGGTTGCCCTTCTGGTACTCCCTCCAGTGGCGAGTGACGGTGCCTGCAGCAATCTTGCTTGATGAATCCCGCAGCAGTGAGCCAGGTGAATGCAGCTCAGTTAGGGCAACAGTACATCTCAAACTCGCCGCAGTGAGCCAGGCATCACAAGTAATGCAGTGGTACATTTGTATCAATTAAGCCATGCATAGCAAACACCACACACTGTACTGACATAGCAAACACTGTACTGGCACAGGTCAAAAACCACACTGGACTGGCACAGGTCAAAACCCAGAACAATATGAGCTTTCATCAATCACAAATTATGCACAACAAGCATCTCAAGAATGCAAATGAAAGAACATTAGACGGCAGGTGTGAGGGTTTCCTGCAGGAACCAGTCAAGGCATTGAGCCGCTGGCTATTCATAGCATGCATATAGACCTTGCAGTACCACCAGCACTTCTCAACCACAGTCCATGCATCACCTCAAGCAAACCAAGGATCACAAGTGTACAAGTGAAGCAAGAGTAGGATCATGCACTAAAGAGCACCACAGGAATGCAAGGGGAGCAAGGGCAGTAGCAAGAGCCAATGCCCCTTCATGGGGTAGGGCCTTAGCCTCAGCAGGGATGGAAGTTTATGGCAGCAATCATCGGGATATGCCATATACAATAGGCCAATCATGACTACATTATGAGGGCAGTACCATGAGCAGCTTCAGCCTCAACAGTGCGGCCATCTGGGCAGAGCAGCACGCTGGTCATCAGCCCTAGGGAGCCATATCCCTGGGCCACAATGTCCGACTGTACATCACCATCATAGTTCTTGCATGCCCACACAAAGCCTCCTTCTGACTTCAGCGCCTGTAACACACCACACATGACTGCCGTCAGAGATGCCTCCTTTTAGCTTCATTCACCATGAACATAGAGCAGACAATTAGATCATATGAGATGCAGCAGATGCCGGTGCCAGGCTTGAGGCAACAGTCAAACAACGCATACTGTCAGCAGACTCTGTTAGCAGTTATGTCATGCATCAAAAGTGCATCAGTACATGCCATACTGTGATTCGCAGACATGTTACCAGGGGCAGCAAGCTGTTGCTTCTACCATTCTCAACAGGCATGCATTCATCAAACACATGTCTTCACATAGAGTCAGGTGCATAAACTTCTGAGTAGATCCCTGTATGAGGTGCATGTTTTGACAGTCAGCTTACCAACCCTACCATGTGTTGACAAATTTTGAACCAGACTCAACGATTTCACAACACGCTTTGCAACAGTGACCAGGGCATCATTTGCCTCCATCTTGCCAGACCAAGAGCTGCATAGGGAACTTGCAAAGCACCACATAGTACGGATTCAGCTCAGCAGTGGTGGGAGGCAATACCTGTGCAACCATGTCATCAATGAGGCGGTGCTCATACCAGATACCAAGCTTCTCAAACTTGTCCTGATAGCTCTTTTCGTACAACTCCTGGAAGATCTGCAGGAATCGGCCATCGTAGATCTTCAGAATGGTGTTCTTTGTGGACAGATACAGGGGCCTGCACAGACATGCAAGATAGTCACAACATCAGCGTGGGTGCATTGGGTGACCTGGTAGGTTGACTGTCAGAGTCAGCCTCAATGACTCTGACAGTCGAGAATCACTGTAACAGCTTGATACCCTTGCCAGTCAAAACTGCGCAGAAGACTGTACACACGACTGACATTGGAAGTCAGTACCACATTGCACATGCGTGCCATTAGTTCATGTTGCAAAATGACAAAGCGCAACCTGCATTGTGCACATGGTTGCTCTGGGTCAAAATTGTGGCAGACATTAGCTCAACAGTGTAGAGATGCACAGGCTCTGTAGGAAACAGTGCTTGTCTGAAGCTCCATTGCATAATAACTATTCAGGTATGTGCATGCCCTGAAGCTGACCTGCATTCCATATGTGTTATCATCTATGTGTACTATACATCTATCAAGCAGTATAGATATGATATTTACATGTACGACTACTGCATGTGCTTGGTGGCTGCTCTACAGTCAGCAGGCTGTGGCAACAGGCAGCGCTGTACCCATCATTGCTAACTGACACCCCACATGCATGCATATGACCATTCTCAGTTTATGTAGTGCATACGTTGTTACCGCCCCAAAAAAAATGCATCAAAAACATGATGCTATACATGTTGCAAAGCCTGACTGCAATTCTGCAAAAAAGGTACAGCCCATGTTGAACCACACATTGCAGAATGCCATGTAACATGTAGCGTACCATTTCTTGTCCAGGGCATACTCAAAGGAGGCCTTGGCAAAGCCCTTGATGGACTCCTCGATGTTGTACATGCCCATACCCACGCCCGGCCCATCAAACTGGTGCACTTCCCACTTCTGCACCTCACCACCACCGTCAGGTGTGAAGACCAGCTCCAGCTTGCCGGGCTCCTTCACCACCAGGTCTGTCGCTCGGTACTGGTCCCCGAAAGCGTGCCTGCAACAATGATCACAAGTGAGTGCAGCACAACTGTTGCTCGGTGCTGGTCCCGAACGCGTGCCTGCGACAGTGATCATGAGTGAGCGCAGCACAATGTGGTCAGGGGTGGATGAGTGCAGCATGAAGTGGTCATGAGCATATCTGTAGCTTGGTACTGGTTTCCAAATGCATGCCTGCAACAGTGGTCAAGGGCAAGTAAGCTTAGCATGAAATGGTCAGGAACTAGTGAGAGCAGCATGAAATGATTAGGGATGTATGAGCACAGCATGAAGAGGTCATGAGGATATCTGTGGCTGGTGTTGGTCCCCAAAAGCGTGCCTACCACCATGGGTAAGGGTATGTGAGCACCCCCCCTTGAGCACAACCCCCCTGACTGAATCTGTGTAATACATATGCGTCTTTTGGAGTAGGATGTTGTAGCCTTTGTGATACATATGTGTACTAATGAGCTTTGTAATGCTGCTGCTGGTATTGGTCACCAGAAGCGTGTCTGCAATTCTATCCTCAGCTGCACAAGGAATGTCTGGACTGGTGCAACTGCTGAGTGCTGAGTGACAGAGGCATGTATGCAGCAACCACTAGCAGTATGTGCATGCAGTAAACTGCTGAAGGACTTAAAGAGAGGGGTATCACCATCTGTCTCAGCCATTGCAGCAGCAGATATGCTGCAAAGGCTGCACATGTGCGATGCAGGGAAACTTGAGATAACAGGCGCATGTGGGAAAGACAAGTGGATCTTTTGACAAACAGCAGGCACAAGTGCAGGTACTAATGTGCTCACGCACTCATGAGCTTGAGACTCAATCACAGGTTTTCATTAGCAATGCTGCATTCAAGGACATGCACAAATCAGTGAATGAGATGCAGGGTCATCACAAACCTGCCAACTACGATGGGTCTCTTCCAGCCAGGCACCAGCCTAGGTACATTGTCCACCACAATAGGTTCTCGGAAGACTGTGCCATTCAGGATGTTTCTGATGGTGCCATTTGGACTCCTCCACATCTTTTTTAGCTTGAACTCCTTCACTCGTGCCTCATCTGGTGTGATTGTGGCACATTTGATTCCCACTCCGTTTGCCTGCATAGTGCGTGCCACAGATGCAATGATGTTGCAAGTGATGCAAACACATGTGAGACATGCCTCTGCAGTGTATTGAAGGACAAGCAAGACGATACAATACATGACAGAAGGACACATGCTAAAGTGAGCATGTATGTGCTGTGTATATTGGCGTGTATTAGACAACTGCAATTTGAGAGACAAAGTTGCTGATTCTCAGCTAGCTCACTCATACGCATGACACTCAGCATATCAAGATTGGAAGGCATGCTTATGCCAATGCATAGGCATGCTGCAGAAAGCGCGAGCTTATGCAAATGCAGAGGATAGCCCCTGCAATCACATGAGAACATAAAACCATAAGACCATAAGATTCGTACCAGGATGGCGTGAGCAGCATCATGCGTCACTTTGTCATCGGTCTTGTCACGATTGGGCAGTCCCAAGTCATAGTACTCAATCTTGAGGTCCACGAATGGCAGGATAAGCTGAAACACAGAACACAAAAGCAATGCATTTCAGTCCCAGCTAAAGTGCAGTCAGCACATGTGCATGCAGTTGATGGCAAAACAAAGCTGCATGTGCACTGCTTTTGTGTGAGTAGCACCTTCTTCTTGATGTCATCCCAGATAACCCTGCAGTCAAACAACTACCTTGCATCAGACCATGCGCTGCCACGCTTTCTTATGACAAAGGGGTCCAGTCAAAGACTGCAGTGGGATGTACAATAAGAGCGTGGAGGTGCATTGCGTGACCACGCATGCACTTCGTGAAATGAAAGCTGTGTAAGACAGTCAACACAGGATTTGCAATACCTGGTCATTTCGTCTCCATCGAGGTCAACAATGGCATTTTTGACCTTAATCTTGGTGAAACTCTTCTCGCCTGGTTGGAATGCAGACGAGGTGTCAGCCTACACAGGTGTCAGCAAGCACAGGGGTAATGCATGCGTGGAAGACCAGCTTCATGCAGACCTGGCTGTGCGGAGGCGGCGGCGGCCATGCCGCTATAGAATCTGCTGGTCTGAGCTGCGTGAGATGCCCTGAGAGATGTACTTGCACGCTGAGACAGGCTTCTCAGCATGCTCTTGCCCAAGTCTAGACGAGCGCACACGTGCGACTCGTAGCGTGTCAGTGGCTGCAAAGCCGTCCGCTGACGCGTAAGTTTGTCTGACCAATATCAATGCAACCGCAACACTGGCCGCTGCAGCTCCTTGGCATAAGAAGAGCAAGTCATAGTCAGCGCACGAGGCTTTACTAAAACTATGGATACAGGATAATCTGGTCAACGCTGCAGCGACAAACTTCACCGTTTCAAGCGAAGTCATTTGTGCGCTGCCGCACAGCGAGACTTGCCCTTGTAAGACTACATGTGCGTCTCGATTTCACGTTCAATCAACGACAAACTTTCCGCAAGCCCTCTTGGCGATGGTGCCATGTGGAGTTAGGTCAACACCCCCGGCTGAACAGGCGACGCACACGTAGTTGAAAAGTGCGGTGATAGCTTGAGGATGCCTTTGTATTAGGCCTTGAGGCAATGGTCGTGGGAGACGAGACGAACAAAGCAAGCCAGCATGCAAGCTGATCTGTGACGACCCGAAAGCTATGCCGAGTTTACCTGTGTTGATCGGCGGCATGATCTTGGATGTGCAGGCAAGATCTTGCGCTGCATATCACTTGCCATTTTTGCAAGCAGCAATATGGGAGTCAGTATACCCTGAACTTGTGCGATGCAGGCAGTACCCACTGCAGCTTATGCAACCCAGCCTGGCGGCACTGTTCCTGGGCAAATCAAGATGGCCAGTGGTGGTGTTGCAAGGAATGTTGCACAATGTTTGGCATCACTGCTGGGGTGAGCCAAATGTAGCACCATGGAAGTCCATTTTTCTGGGCAGTCTTGCACCCAAAGGCAAGCTTCACACTCAGGGATTTTGTTTGACAGGCCAGAGAACGCACCTACGCTCATTAGTATCATAGGGCAAGACAGTGCTGGAGATCTGTTGCTTCAGCATTGGCAAAGCTTACAGCTTTCCTGCAATGGAATCCTGAGAAAACGGGATGTGTCTACACCCATGACTTCCTACATCTTCAACCAAGGCAAGCCCCATGCTCAATGACAACCTTATTGCCCTGCTTTCTACTGCAGACACACAACTGAGCATTGGTCAGTAATTGTGTATGTTGTTTTAGAAGCTTTACCTGCATGTTCAAGGGTATGTCCTTATTTCGTTGCATGCTCAAGCGAAAGCCACAGAAGCAATATCAGCTCATGCTCCGCTGCAACCACTGCATTGAGCTTATTGACTCTGCTTGGTGACTGCAGTATAGCTGCAGTGCATTCCTGAGAGCATCTGTCTATATGCAGGTGGTGATGTCGCCGCATCTATTGCTGATGTCAAGACTGTAGAAGACCACCTGAAGCCGGCTGATTTACAGCCATTTCACTCCCAGCTGCAGCAAGCCAGCATTGTGATGCTGGATGCCAACTTGAGCCCAGAAACACTGGAGGTGACAACACCCCTGTGCTCTGTATACAATACATGGTACAGCATTCACGCCTGCACACCCAGTTGCAATGAAGAGCCATTTTAGGCAGCATCAAGGCCACTGCAGGCAGTACAAGGGCCAGCTGCTCTGCAGTGCTGCATATTGGGACCTTGTGCACAGTCACCATGCTGAGGTCTGCTTAGCTTATATTACAAAATGCCATGCCCAGTTGCATTACAGCATCTCTCCAGTCTACCTCACTGACTCACACCCTCTGTAGTGCTGCTGCAGGCTGCATGTCACATGGCCCATGCAGCAAACGTGCCAGTTTGGTTTGAGCCAGTCTCAGTGCCCAAGTCAGTGCGAGCCAGTAGGGTGCTGAATTGCATAACATACATCTCACCCAATGCTCATGAGCTGATAGCCATGGCAGTGGCCATTGACTCCACACACAGCACTGAGCTTGCCAACAAGCTTCTGCTCCAGATGGCAGCCGGCGGAGCCATGTCTGCTGCTAAGCAGTTGCACTTGCTGGCGCCCTTCCTGATGTCTGTTTTGAAGGTCAGTACAGCTGTCAATCCAGGCCAATTAGTGATCGCCAATGTTGTTGTTGATGACATACATGTCTGTTTGTCTCTATGGCTCTGTGCATGTAATTCATGCTCAAGTCATGTGCACAATCCAAAAGTCAAATGATGATCTTGCAGCACATGGTTACACAAGATGACTGTATGTTGATGAAAATGCCACACACTTTTCCAACTGATACTGATGGTCTGCTCAGGCAGTGTTTTCTCACAAGGCTCTCAGCTGAAGATGCTGTGTAGCGTATCTTCATTTCTAGCTGCTGCAACTACACAAAGCCACTCAGGCTCTCCCAGAACAAGACGCGCTGAATTTGTTCAATGAATTGCACCAGACCCCCAAGGCACTTTGCGGATTAGTACCATGTGCATGTGTGCAGGCAGGTGTGAAGCATGTCATGCTGACCCTGGGCTCTCAGGGGGCGGCCCTGTGTACTCTTGGCTCAGGAGGGACCAGCGTGCTGACTCACCACCTGCCAGCTCTGCCAGCCAGGATTGTCAACACCAATGGAGCTGGCGACTGTCTTGTGGCTGGCTCACTGGCATGCTTGGTGCAAGGCCAGGCCCCAATCAGCGCTCTGGCGTTTGGCATGGTAAGTAAGATGCGCTTATAGTGACACCACTTTGGCATCTGTGAAAGGGCTTGGGGCTTTTCAGTATGATAAGACTGTGAGACAGCTCAGACATGCTGCAGGCTGTAGCTGCGCTTACATGAGTTTTCAGTGCGTAGTGACTGTCTTCTGCACATGGTTAATGTTTACTAATGCTGATGGTGCAGGCAGTTGCTAAGGAAGGTCTTGAGGATGAGGGCAATGTGCCGGCTGCCCTGTCAGCTCAAGCACATGCATTGTCAGCAGTCTCCACAGCGCTACTGGAGAGAATGGTCACAACCAACCTGAGGCCTGGGGCTGAGATTGTCCTTGCCAAATTGTAGTCGCGATAGTGTTAGCGAGGAATTAGAGTCTGATCAGGATGCTCTGCTTCCGGTATATTGGCCAAGTGCAGCGCATCGACATGTCGCACTAGTCAGCAATTATGCAGCCGAAAAAAGTATGTCGCAAATCACAATGACCTCCAGTGCGATTGAGTAGGATCTAATGGGCATACTGTTTGGGCTGCTATGTTCCCAGCCAATAAGCCATAACACTATAAGATCGTGACATGAACTGATCGGTGCAAGCTTTTTTGTTGCAGACCAGCCATCTTTGTTGCCGCTGTACTTACACAGCCGTAATGCAGTAGTTCAAAGCAGTACGGTAATATGAGGTACCTTGTTCGCATGCTGTTTTGTAATCATTGTGTTGGCTGACTTAAGGCAGTCTATTTTGGTCAGATGCTCATGTGCATGCTGTGCTTTCTGAATAAGAAGCATGAAGATGAACGACCTCGGAAGTAGGCACTGCTGCTGCACGGCTTGGAACTTGTATCTACAGCTAAGCAGACCATCAGATAGTCATTATCTATGTTGCATTTCTGATTGATTCGTTCATGCAGTTCACTCTTACATACACTGCAATTGGAAACTCTAAATTGCACTGGTCAAATCTGCATGCAAGCAAACGAAGGTTGGCATGGTTATAACCAATTGCTCATAATTCAAATCACAATGTGTTGTTCATAACTGTACACCTTATTTCTACATGGGTATCTTGTTCTTGATACAAAGATGTATGACTTGCCTCCACACCAGAACAAGCTGAGCTCTGCCAAATCAACGACCTATGTACGACTGTCAGCAACTATCAAGGCTGTTGCATCAACCAAACAGCAAATCCTCTACGTCAAAGATTGTGTCTGGTATGTGCAGTTCATGTGGGTGCCTAATTTTGAGTGAAAAGGTGTCCAGATGAGGCCACAGAGAGCGAGCAGCGCTTCCTTGTGGTAGAGGTCCTTCATCACTGGATTCAGAAAAGATCATGAGCTCTCTGTCCTCAATCATCTGCGGCACTGCTTGGAACTGGTCAAATGTGATGCCAAAGAATAGCAACGCACATGGACTGATGGTGTAGGTCCCCAAATCAAGGCTTTTCAGCTCCCCCCATGAGCTGTGTACCAAACTTTTAATCAAGAGGGCATCACACCTCTCAATAGGTGCTGAAGCCTCAACCAATTACCCTTGCACAGTTTTGCAAAAGTGCGGTGACCTGGAGCCGCAAGGGACAAGCTCTCCATGTCAGGCCAGTTGGCCTTAATGATACCAGACACCTCTGCTTCGTGATCATAGCCCATATTGCGTTTGCCCTTGTAAAGCCACAATCTTTTCAGAGACCAACTAGCATGCTGCAGCAGTGCAACACTGCTGGCATCCATGTCCTGGTACACTATGCTGAGATGCTCTAGGTATGGCCACGAGCTTGTGACAAGCTGCTGCATTGCCCTTTGGCAAAGTTTATTGTCATCCAGATTCAGGAAGTTCAGCTGGGGGAGGCTAGCTACAACAAGGCTCTGAATGTCATCTGCTTCCAAATTGCAGCAGCTGAGATCTAAAGCTGTGAGGTGTGGCCAAGGCTTGTTGCCGGGGAGAGTTTGATGGAGGCTTTGGGCCTGGTCATTGCCAGACAGGTCCAATGTCTTGATTTCTGGGAAGCTATCTATGATAGCACCAAAATGTCCAGCAGCTGCACGGTCCACCTTGTTTCCGTGCAGGTTCAGCGTGTGCAACACTGGCCAGCTGCCTAGAAGCAGCTCTGAGACTGCTTGCACATCCAGGTCGGTGCAGCTGAGTTGTAGCTCTTCCAGCTCAGGCCATCTGCCTTGGGCTAGGTGCCGAACCCCTGCTGCTCCAAGAGAGTTGCTGCTCAGGTGTAGCACCTGTAGTCTTGGCATATGAGCCTTGACAAGCAACTGGACTGCTGATGGACCCAATCTGCTGTAAGACAAGTATACATGTCGAACGCTAGGAAAGCTGCCACTGATCCCGCTGATCGCTGCTGGACTAAAGACCACCCGGCCAGCACCTCCGTCCTGCTCTTTCAGGGTGACAGTGGCAAGCCATGGTCTGCTGGTTCGCAGTAGGTCAATCAATTGCCCCGGCTCACTCAGTATCACCTCTTTGGCACGGGCCTGGACTATGCTCCGACACTCGGTGTTGGTGGCGTTTAAGGCTGCCACAGACTCGGAGGAAAGTGCGTTGTAAAGGTCCGGTACCTCGTGCAGAACTTGAAGAAAACCGTTAAAGGGTCCTACCTGCAGGTGTGACTGCACGTTGAGGTAGTGAGGCAGAATATGCACGTGGATCACTGTACATGGCTCAGCTTGCAGTTAGCATTCGCAGGTTGCCTTACCATTGCACGAGCGACTTGCTTTTGCACAGCTGAGCCGGGGGATTGTCCGTGTTGCTCTGTCACAGGCATCCTGCTGAGTCTCAGCACAGTGGACTGGTGGATCCTTTGCTCGCGTCAATAATTTTTACGCGCGTATGATTTGTTGACGATTTGAAATCGTCGGTTTGCGATTTCATCTGTTCTGACTCAGAACTGCTTGTTGTCAAGCCAGCCGTTACTGTGTGTTGCGGAATTGGCAAGTCCAGCAGGCAGCTACAGGTAGCGTTGGCCCAACTGTTTTTCGTCGGAAGTCCATATTGCATCCTACCGCCTCGGTGGTTTCAGACACTGGCTACTGTACGCACTGTTCCCCCGATCAGCAGCACCTGTGGAGCAACCAAACAGTTTGCTTCACGAAGCTCGTGAGAACACGTCTGTTGCGTCCAAACTGACGGTGACGCAGTGAAACAGAGCAAGCCCCTCTGGTTGATGGCACAAGCTCTACTGGATCGTTATACGAGAAGAGCAGCCCTCAGGGGCCTCTCTGAATCGCAGGTCCGTCCAGAGAGTCGTGTGATCACAGGCGTTTATTATAATGTTTGCGACGATGTCATGCCTACATGCTGTTGCAGAAGGTCCAAAAGCTCCAGGACATTGTGGATGAGCAGAGTGTTCTCTTCAGCCAGGTGTTGGCTGGTGAAATGACAGCAAGATACCGGGGAACAACACTGCATTCATGGCCCCTTCCTAAAATTGCAGTGCAGCAGCAAATCATGCCTCCAGTCTATGACTCTCGACTGTTGTCTGCTTTATCATGCACTGCTGACTCGCAAATGCCGAACCTGAGCAGAACTTAAATATGCTGGACAACAAGCTGCAAGAAGCCCATGCTCAAGCTTCTCAAGACAGAAAGGTCTTGGAGCGGCAGACAGAACTTCTTCAAGAGGTGAATCTGGATGCAGATCTGGATTCTAAGATCCACATGACTGTGCAAATGATGCAATGGACATGCATTTTGCTTGACAGATCGTGGCCCATATGACCTATTCTGTGCTGTTTTGGATTCTGCCTTAGAAGTATGAGGGATACAGCACTTGAGAGAATGGCTGCTTGTGTCTTTACATTGCGGCTGCTGATTTGCAAGCATGCTTGTGCCTTGCCAACAGCCTGCTGTGCATGCTCTTAAGCTGGCAAACAAGATACAGGCACTGCATCAGCTGAACTCCAGTGAGTGCACTGCAGCATGAAGCAGAGCTTGACAGTAAGGGAGCTGAGCTGCATCAGGTCAGACTCGAATATGCTATGTGGCCATGACTTGGACATGCGTTCTTATTCTGTGAATATGCTGAGCTGCACATCAGCATCTCATCATCACCAGCAAACTCTGTTGCGTCAGCTGTTGTACATATCCTCTGCTGCTACTTGTCATGTGCTGTGACGTCTGACTGCAGGTCCTCATGCAACAGTAATAGCTTCTGGCAGCTCCTCCATTGTTTGCTGCTTCTGCATGGTGGTATGACTCAGCAGATGTGCTTTCTTTGGTGTGCACAGGCAAAGCAAGAGATTGCCACATTGCACAAGAAGCTCATTGAAGCCGAGCAGCAGGTCAAAAGCCTGCAAGCTGTGAGTGGCCATGCACCCTTGCATATATGATTCAAGCTGGATAGTGCATAGATTCAAACTTGATAGTGCTTGGATTCAAGCTGTGTAAAACATAGTTTCAAGCTGACGGGTGAGTGGAATCAAGCGTATTACTGTTGTCACTGTTGCTTCTCAGTCAGCGACTCTACTCTCCATGACTGTCAATGTAGCCTCCGAGATGCATGTCAATGCATTGCACAGCCTAACACAACCTTGCTTGACTGCACACCGTATCTGATGCAATACCCCTATGATCCAGGCGCTTTACCAAGCTCTGCAAATTATTGTATCCTTGGGAAAGTGTATCTGTATCCAATGTATAAAGGAATCGAGCTGAGTAGTGTGTACGTTCAAACTGAGTAGTGTGTAGGTGCAAGCTGAGTAGTGCGCAGGATCAAGCTGTGTAATGCATAGGTTGACACAAGCCATGAAGGCTTGTTGCTTAGAGCTGCAAGTGCAGTGGTTTCAAGCAAGTTGTCTGAGCTTGCCGCTGGGAGCTGGCGGGTCTGCCCCAGAGAATCCAACTGACACAGCAGACTTCCAATTACTACCATAGTCTTCCCTAGGGTAAATCGACTAGGTACAAACATGGCAGCCAGGAGGCTGGCGAGGTCGGTGGGTGGACATAGCGCGCCTGTAGGACATGCGTTAGCTATGCGATCCACCCCCAAGCAGTGTCAAGGTTTTCCAGGGCCTGAGCTCGGGGCTTTCCAGTAACCAAATCTGACCCGATTTGAAAAGGCTTTGAGTACGAAACTCGGATCCGGCTCAATGAGACAGTAGGTTTGCTGCTCAACCCCTCGAAGTATGGGTCGCGGAAAGCAAGCGTGCGCAAATCATGCGTGCGCAAATCAATTATGATCTGCTTCTGAGCGCCTCCGCAGCATGGCCTCACGAAGTAGGGGCACTGGTGTCAAATACAGGTTTGTGGGCACCTTGCGGTCAACCTCCCGACTCAGGACTCAGCACGCTGCTCCACGTAGTTGTGGATTTTGCGGCCGGATTGCCTGTCGTATGCGCATAGGCGCCTGCTCATGGCAAGCAGCCCAAGGCTGCTAACCCCATGCTAAACGCAGCACAGATATTGCTCGCTTGCTTCAGTGTGCATGCCTCATCAAAAGCTGCATATACAGCTTTGAAGCAGTGACTGGGCACTACCACTGGCGTCATACCAAAGCATTCAAACTCTTGCACGTACAGCTGTCTGGTGTATTGTAGTCTTCAGACCCCAGAAGCTGTGCTCAGTGCATGATGATGCAAACTAGATACAGGATGCTATGCTGTATGTACATCAGTGCCATGCAACACCATTGTTGCAATGGCTTGTTTGCCTGAACGAGCGTCGACTGCAAGCATGACTGGTGGCCAAGGAGAAGAAGGGGTTGGGTAGGAATACTGTGAGCAGCACACCTGCCACTGTCTCTGCTGCTAAGAAGGCTTGCAGTACCAAGGTGAGCGTCATGAGACCTGACTGCATGGCTGATCATTCAGCCACTTGAAGTAATTGCATATGTGTTCAAGGTACAGTATGCAGCATGCTCCACAGTGCTGCTTGTACCTGTTTGATTCAGTATACACAAATTCCATTGCAAGCAAGTGCCTTGTGACATATGAAAAATGTATGTGGCCTACCAACAAGCCATCACAAAACAGGATCAATACAGCTTACTGGCACATGATCATGCAAGAGGATGCACTCAACCACCGTTCATTCAAAGTAAATCTCATTTATTCATGAGTACGACAAAAGATGAGTGGTCGACTTTCACCTCTCTTCAGCACTTGAAAGTCCAAAGGACAATGGAATATTTATAGTGATTGAGCCATGCACACTGTTTGACAATAGCGTGCACTTCTTGTTCACAGTAGCATGTTCTGCAGGCTGCAACTGGAGACACTTCAGTGAGGCGTCAGGTACGCTAGCAGAGCCAAAAGCTGCCAGGAGCAGCTGATGCTGCAAAGGTACAACAATGTTTTGTGGCAGCAGCGTTCATAGGCACTGCAGGCCAAGCCACGCACTCAGCAATTGGCACACTTCATTGCACTGAACTGCAATTGGTTTCTCATAGTGCATACAATGCCCATCCCAAATTTGCATGAACCATGCATTGCACATTTTGTGTGGTGGGCAGTTGTGTGATCTGACATGCTGCGTGACTGGCAACTTCCTCACCCAGCATCCCTAGCATTTAACAAGGGTGCACTGTGGTGACAACCCCACAGCGCACCACAGCCCACCAGCTGAGCGCTGTCAGCTCATGACTTGATCCTCTTTTTGTCAGAGCGTGCATAGCTCCACAGCACAATACTGATGAGCATGCTGTGTCCTTCCGTAGGTTCTGTAGGCAGACAGTGCTTTAGATGCACCTGCCATCCTGGGTAGGTCAGCAACAGCTGCAATCTTTTGCTTGGCAGACCTGCTGTGCTTGCGCACTTGACAGGCTCTTTACAACATTTACTGTAGCCTGGCAGACTGGACAGAAAGCTGAAGGACACTTGGGAACATCATGGCTTGATGCCTGTCAGAAATTGTCGAGGCTTTTGAAATTGGAATTGTCTGTATCTCTGTGAGTCAACCAAACTACTGGCTTGCTCATGCAATGAACTTTTGTAAATAGATTTTATCACACGCAACGGGCAGAAGCAGAAGTACAGCAATTCTGTATTGCTTGAAGTGTTCTCTTAGTTCAGATCTGGTTCTAAAGTTTGTTCGTGTCAAGGTTTACTTGGCGGCACAGACATGTCAAAAATGACAATTGCAAGAGCAGCTTTGCTGCTGCCATTGTGCTTTTTTCAGCAGTGTGAAGTGTTCTGCCTTGCATGCCTGCACACATGTGCAAGGCATTCAGGGTTCCTCTGTATGCAGATCTATTTACATGCACTGCTGCAGATCTATTCACTGGACTGCTGCAGATCTATTCAGTGTGACACATGCACTGCTGCAGTAATGCAGCATTACTTGCCAAGACATGGATGGTCGAATTGCAACATGTGGAAATCTTCATCCCTACAAGATTGAAATCAGCACAGCATTTCGAATCAGTGTGCAACTACAGGCCCTTGACTGGCTCGGCAAGTGCATTGCGCTGCCACTTTGCTGTCTCAAGAAGCTATTCGATAGCTGTGTAGTAAAAAACTTGCAGCAAACTCAACTGAACCACACTAGACAGTCTACCCTTTGCCTTGCCTGCTCAGTGACTTCCCTATGTCTTGACTGATCTTAATGACATACATCAAAACTGTGGGGATCGCTCTCCAGTACAGCACACAACCATCTGTACAAGCTGAAAACCCCCAAAATTGTTGGCAGCAACCACTCAAATGTAATTCACACATCTCCACAAATGTAACGTTAACACTATATCAACTCAGTAAGATTTGACATCAGTAAAATTCGATATCAGAAAGCAGCGCATCCATGAAGCTGATGGAGGCAGTCTTCACAAAATCTCGTTCAAATCATCTGTATAGCTGAGCAACACCATATAGATGCGCTGCTTGCCCTCTCTCAACAACATATCACTTCTCTGGGAACTCCTTGCCATCAAACCACTTTTGCAACTGTTGCATCTGCTTGGTTCCCTCAGAGTCTGCAAAGCGTTCCTGTCACAACACCATTGTCTATTGAAAACAATGTCAGTTGTCAAACAAAGAGTACAACTTGCACATATAAAGTTACATGCAAGCAGCATTGTGCTAGGTTATAGCAGGCCTAGGTGATAGCAGCAACATACAGCCCTGTGTGTACTGTGCCTCGCTGCACAAGTACATTGCCAAAGCACTGTATCGCATCATAGTGGACAGACACAGGGTGACAAATGATGTAACCCATACCTGGGCATCCAAAGTGGCGCCTGAGTAGTTGGGTGTCATGCCATGATTGGCATTTTCCAGGGGTGGTCGTCGGGGGAGGGGACTGGGGGTCCCACACGATACATCTCCAGCACACCCTGCAAATCAAATCACTGTCAAGTCTGGGTCACATGGCATCATGTCCTTGCTTCTGAACAGGGCACCTGCAGTTCAGACAGACTTTGCAAGAAGGCAGAAACTTGTGACTTGAACCCCAATGCAGCACCGCTCAACAGACAGCAAATGCATACAACATGAGAAGCCGATTATGTATGGCAAGTTGGCCTTGTTAGAGAGACTTTCCTTGCGCGTATGTGAAGTCAGACAAGACAGCCTTGCTTTCTTTGGCATTGCTGGAGAACACCCATGCAGCAGGCAATGAACAGTGGCTGCCATTTTCAAGCATAGAATTCTCCAGAGGAAATCAATTGCTCTCCTCTACAGAATTCTATGCTCGAAAATGCAAGCCACAATCAATGAACAGTGGCTTGCATTCTCAAGCAGTTCTCCAGAGGAGAATTCTATGCTTGAAAATGCAAGCCACTGTTCATTGACTGCTGCATGGTATTCTGCAGCAATGCCAAAGAAAGCAAGGCTGTCTTGTCTGACTTCACGTACATGAAATGTGTAAGTGTTGGTCTTCACAACCGTCTGAATATGCTGAAAAGCCCCAAAACTATGGCAGCAAGCACTCACACATTTCAACACATGTAACACACTGTATCAACTCAGTAAACTGACATCAGCAAGCAGCGCATCCCATGAAGCCGATGGACGAGGCAGTCATCAGAAAACTTCTGTTGAAGTCTTGTCCAGATCACTTGTATACTACAATAATTGCTCATCAGCTTGCCCTCTCTCACAATATACCACTTCTCTGGGAACTCCTTGTCATCAAACCAGATTTGCAACATCTGCTTAAGCTTGGTTCCCTCTGCGTAGCGCTCCTGTCACAACACTACCATCTATTCAAAACAATGTCAATCGTCAAACACAGAGTACAACTTGTACATACAAAGCGCTGCAAGCAATGAGCATTGTGCTAGGTTATAGCAGGCCTAGGTGATAGCAGCAACATACAGCCCTGTGTGTACTGTGCCTCGCTGCACAAGTACACTGCCAAAGCACTGTATCACATCATATTGAACAGAAACAGGGTGACAAATGATGTAACCCATACCTGGGCATCCAAAGTGGCGCCTGAGTAGTGGGGTGTCATGCCATGATTAGGCATGGTTCTCCAGGGGTGGTCCTCAGGGGGCCGGCTGGGGGGTCCCATACATCTTCAGCATACCCTGCAAATCAAATCACTGTCAACTCTGGGGCACATGACATCATGTCCTTGCTTCTGCACAGGGTGCCTGTACTTCAGACACACTTTGCAAGAAGGCAGAAACTTGTGGCTTGAACCTCAATGCAGCCCAATATACAGCATGAGAAGCTGCATTACAATCAACCTGGGATGGACAGCCCACCACAGGAGCCACACAGGCGGCAAACACAGACATGCAGAATGTGATGGATGTTACAATTGGATTTTAAAATTTCTGATCATGCGCCTACATAGGATGGTGCAAAAGAGACAATGTTTGACTGGTTTCAAACAGGAAGAGCTCCTGCGGACTGTCAATCTGCAAACATGCATACACAGCTAAAGCTGCACTTGCTCAACCATGTAGCTAGCTCAACGTAAACTTTTTCAACCACCCACACCACGCAGCTGGTGCAAGCTTACTACTTGCAATGTTATTGCTCAGTTGATTCTTGCAAGAGACTGCTCATTGCATGACTTTCGTTTGTCCTAGCGCTGCAAACGAGGAATGTGCCTGCTGACATCAGCATATTTCTCCAAAACACTGGCAGTTTTTGACTTGCACAGCCTCACAAATTTGTGGTTTTGATATCCCAGGGCACGTCCAAGAGGTGCAAGTCCTGAATCAGGACCTGGACAATACTAGGCATTTTTCTCTCACTCTCACATGATCCAGTGCTATCGAGCTGCAGCATAAATGCCAAACAAGCTTCATTTTTGCTTGCACGTCTTCATTTGAGGCAGTGTCTGCAGTGTAGCCGCCTCATCTTGCCTGGTTTGCCGTCTTACCTCAGTTACGGCGGACATGGAGTAAAGTGTGTCTGCAAATGACTCACGCATGATGTGGAGCCTTGCATGTCTTCTCAGTCTGGCATCTCTTTACTTGTAGGTGTGGGGAGCCTCGTACGAGGATTCAACGGCAGTTTGCGATCTGGAGGACAAGATTATGGGAACTCTGAGCTCCCAAAAGCTTGTCCTCTAGCTCACAGATGCGAGTTTCGAAAGCCTTGCAACTGTGCTTACAAGGCCAAGCCCATGTGTGACTCAGCCTTCCTCTATGAGAGAATGCGTACTAGCAGATGTTCTGTGGCAAGGCTTTGGATCACAATGACAGCATACGTGGTTTTCACAACCACAAGCAAACACAGCAAGTCTGCTGCAACTGCCTTTGACATGTAGCAGAGACTCACAGACTGAGGCTGTTGCATCTGGCGCTCATGCTGTGAAATGCATCAACATCATCTGTTGAAGGCACTGATATGATACCATAGTGTACTGCTTTGCCGAGTATTTTTCTGCTGAATGTGTGGCTGTGTCAAGGTTTCTTCATTGTGCTTCAGTCATTGCTCATGTGCAGGCTCTCAAAATGTTTGAGGCAGAGCGGGGTGTTCTGCAGCGTCAAGTATGGGATCTGACATCTGTCCTGACCCAGACGTCAAATCCAGTATTTGCCGCTGTTGAACATAGCAGCATCCAGGCCAGTATTGACCGCTGCTGGCTCTGCAAATGCCCCAGCTGACACAGTGTTTCGTGCATCTTTCATTGACAATGCTGTCAGCACAAGAAACAAGAAACACTGTGCTAGCAGCTGCCTTGCCACTGCCAGGTAGCATGACCACAGCTGTTGCACGAACACCGCTTTCACAGCTGAACACTGGATCAGCCGGGCTGGCTGCCACCTGCAGCTGCACTGATGCAGCGCCTTTCCTTGCCACATTACCATCACTGCCAAAAGTAGGCACGCTCAGAGCAATGACCTGAGCAGGGCAGAGTCAGTGAGCAACTGCTAGCTTGAGTGAGTTAGCATGGGTTCACAAACAATTTTGACAAGCAAAATGGGGATGTTCAACAATGTTGAAAAGCCAGCAATCAGCAGCAAGTAGGGTGGCCCACTCAAGAGCGGGAATAGTTCTGACACCAGGTAAGCCATATGTTGCCAGAAATTCTGATGTGAAGTGCAGCTTGCTGACCGTCACCATCAAAGTCAACTCCTAGCTCACCTTAGGACCAATGGAGCATTCATGATTTGCAATGTGTAGTGAAATGTGCATATAGACTTGCACAAAGAGGAGGTTAAACAAATTGCGTGCACAAGAACAGCAAAGAGTGTGCGTGCCCTGATGCAGCTATCAGTCATGACAGCTGATCAGTCAATGGGTCACTATGGAAGACCCGTTGCCGAAGCACAACTCCAAGAGCGTTCATGTACAACCAGATTGCATGCATATGCAGTTTGCAACACAATGACACTGCTAGTAGCACATTGCTCCAGCTGGAGAGGCAGCTCAGTGTTGATAGGGGCCTACTTACTGTTACCGCAGTCTACATGCAGTCTTGCGGCATCAGTCAGGGCACACATGCTATGTTGACTAGGAGCTGCCGCTTGAGCTTGTGCCCTGAGCTCAGCAGAGATTTTAGACACCTCCCAGGTCTGCCAGCTGCCAAGGGATGACTATAGCCTTGATTGCATAGACTGGAAATGATCTTAAGTTTAAGCCTGGGTTACTTTGTGTGTACACATGCTTTTTGACCCTGTTTTGGTGTTCTGTGTACTTGATCCTTCTATCGCGCATGCACATTGCTCTGGACGACTAGTGCTAATGGCAAGTGTGAACGGCAAAAGATGCTACCATTGAAACTACTGCTGCGTGTGAGAGGAATGTGCTCCACATGCTAATGACTTCCCTCTTGCATCCTTGCAGATTGCTGACACAACGGCAACTGCCAGAAAAAGAGCCAGGACCGCTGTCATGCTCACCATCCCAGAGGTGCAAGAGGAGTTCAGTCCCACCATGCTCATACACATGAACTGCACTGGTCAGTTGTTAGTGGTACTTTTTGTTCGTCAGCAGGTGGCAATACAGGGCATCATGTGTGTTGTGCGCATTGATTTGCCCTGTCTTCTTCCATGGTGAGCAGCGGCATCAGTGGTAGCTTTCCAGGCCTTCAACAAGCATACATGTACACTTGTCAAAGGCCAGGGAAGCTACCACTGATGCCGCTGATCACTGCTAAAGTAAAGACCACCCGGCCAGCACCTCTAGAACTATGTTTTGATCATCCTGGCTGACACTGGCTTGGCAACACTGGCAACGCTTGGCAACACTGGCAACGCTTTGCTGATTTGCAGAAGGTCCATCAGTTGCTCAGCCTTACTCAGTATCACCTCTTTGGCATTGGCCTGGTGTAGGTGCCTTGAAGGTCTGGTTCCTTGTGCAAAACTTGAAAAAAGCGTTGAGGGCTCCGTCTGCAAGTGTTGCCACTCGTTTGTCTCAACATGATTGAAAGAAAAAGAAAAGAAAAGAAAAGAAAAGAAAAGAAAAGAAAAGAAAAGAAAAGAAAAGAAAAGAAAAGAAAAGAAAAGAAAAGAAAAGAAAAGAAAAGATAAGAAAAGAAAAGAAAAGAAAAGA
>JAABUP010001052.1_pt1 | contig 59037 bp, 97 predicted proteins | sample 5559201 | NCBI WGS metagenome assembly JAABUP01 (sample SAMN10711887, study PRJNA513373) | rock metagenome | isolation source: Antarctica rocks | place: Antarctica | reverse complement strand
AACCTCCTCACCATCATCAGACAGGGTGTGGTGGTCCATGCGCATGCCCGACTGGGGGGAGCGGCTGTTGGGGGTCTTGCTGCCCATTGGCTCTGCATACATCACCTGCAACACCCACCGCAAGCTTGCCTACAGCTGTGGCAGAATCGCCAGACAAGGCATGGTGCGAGGCATTTTCACAGCATGTACTTCATGGTGTGTGCATGATTTCTTCATGGCAATAATTGGCTGCTTCATGCCCATTGCTGTCTCAACTACTTACTCTTCGTTGCATGTTGTAATAAGTGCAGCAAAGGCACAAAACCAACAGGACAACTGCTTCACAACAACTGAGTTATCATGGTGCAGGGGCACATGAGGCTGACCTTGAGGCGGTGGCCTGAATTAGGGGGGAACTCAGCGCCATTCAGGTGATCCATAGCAGCAGCTGCTGCATCAGCACTGGCATAATATACATAGCAGAAGCCCTGCACACACACACACACACACACCTCCATGGCATTCATACAAAGACCCTTACAGCCACACAGAAAGCCAGCTTGCTTCTGGTCTCCTAAAGTTTGTGGTCTTTTGTGTTCGGTGGCACAGCCTTCTTGCATGAGCCCAAACAGGTTCCATCAACTGTGCACAGCTATTTTGTGCTGTGCACTGTTAACAGAACCTGCGAGGGTTCATGTAAGAAGCCTGTGCCACCAAACACAGAAGACCATGCTGTAACGCTGCGATGCTGAAGTGACTGTTGGAACAAAGCAGACACTTGCTTGGGAGCATGTCAAAAGACGCAGTTGCAATCAAACACCTTGGATTGGCCAGTGACTCGGTCTCTCTTGAGGTCACAGTACTCCATGCCGGGGAAAGACCTGAAGATGCGCGCCACCATCTCCTCTGTAGCACTCTGCACGCACCACAAGTGACTGTCATTTGGGGAGTCACTTGACCATGTTTCGGCTGCTGCTGAGCCCTGCAGCTTGCCATTAGGGTTGGACTTGCTTTTGGGCAGAGGTGACTGCTGGTGATTGCTACAAGTGATGGCAAAAGCATCTTGGGGAATTGCCCAGTAGCTGTTGTCTTGAGCAGCTGAAGTCATGCGTAGATGGTGAGTGCACAAACATAAGGGGTTGTATTCTGTGTAAGACTGAACCAATAAAGTTACAGGGCCACACTGCAGTCATTGCACAGTATTGTCGCACAGATGCAGCAGAACGGCTTGCATGTTGAGCATGTACAGTGGATTAAACAGAGGCAGCTGACCTTATGAATGACGACAAACAGCCTCTGCTTGCTGCTGGCATGAGATGAGGCAGTGCTGCCATCTGCAGACAGCACACCACGTGGGCATACAGGCATGGCAAAAGCTGTATAAATAGGTCATTGCAAATGGGTCATTGCAAATGGATCACTGCACATGTTCTGCAAGCTAGTAGCCTCCAGACTGTTCTGCTTTGACAGCACATTTCGTTGTACAGTTTGTAAGGCGTGTAGGTGTGTCATCATGGGCCGTCAGGGTAGTCCTTTGACTAGCCACCCTTGCAGCACACTTTCACACGGACTGTACATACACCACACGCTGAAAGTATTGTACACAGGTGTATCTCCATCAAGACACACACAAGCCATGCCCACAGAGTCAAGATAAGACTACAAAGTCCTTACTGGTATTGATACCAAGGCCTCCCAAGCCGCCCAGGTTGGCCTGCCTGTTGATGCTGTTCATGAAATCCACATTCCCCCCCAGGGCGGCAATGCCCCCAGCCCCAGACAGGTTTGCAGCCCCTTGCATTGCAGCAATGGCTTGCAGGCTGGCCAGACTTGTCAAAGCACCAAAGGCATTATGCATGTGGTACTCCTGCATCCCTTGCCTGCACGCACACTGAGCAGTCAGCATCTTTACAGTGCCATGTTGGGATGTGCATTCAGCATGCATCTGACACTGGCAGTTTCAAAAGTTGCAGCTTTTCTGCACAGTGGGTGCTGTTGGAGACACATTCAAAGTTGTAATGCTCAATGGGTGCTGTTTAAGACACACCCACAGGTAAGGCTTAACTGCACCTGAAAGTGTATTTTGGATGTGTAGTGTATTTTGAGTGCTTACCCAGACTGTGGCGTGCCGCCACCAGAGTGTGAGGAAGCACCTCCATTACTTGCCGTGCGTGCATCATGGAACCCAGATGTAAGAGAGGCTACAGACTGGGAGGAGTGTGTTGGTGAGTATGGCGTGCCAGATCTGTAGCTGCCTGCATCACCATGACACAAACTCATTCATGCTTGCACTTGCCTGCCTTACTTTGTACACACTCCTTAGCCTACAAAGCTGCCTTGCAATGCACATGTGCGCTTGCCTTCAGTCCATGTCCTTACTTCTGTACCTCGCAACCACAAAAGACACTCTTTGCATCAGCAATGTTGCCTAAACAACATGAATGCATGAACACATCATTGAGCAGCAAGCAACACCCACATTGTGACAGCTGTCAACAATGAGCAAATCACTGCAGGCGAAGGCGTGAACAGATATGGCAGATCTTCACATAAAGAGTTCTCCGCAATGCGTGCAGTCATGCATGGGATTGTATACCATCATCTGGTTCAGGAGGCATCAGGGCAGGATAGTTCTAGCACAGATGCATACCTGCTCCAACAGGAGACATAGCTGCGCCATTGGTGTAGCCCAAACGATGGTGATGCTGCTCCATGCGTGTGCTCTGCATAGACACAGGCATAGGGTTTATTTCTACGTCGTTGAATCAGGTTGTGATGCAGATCTCTACCAATTAAAACATTTTGACACACATACAATTTATGACACCCTGTTCTTGATTGTACCAAGGCTGCCTTCAAGTGCTTGCAGACAAATCACAGACATGGCACACGTCTGAGCAGCTTGCCCTGTGCTCCCTTCACCGACACCAGCAAGAGACACTAGCAGACTACATGAATGACCTCATCCTGTTGGCAGATGGCAGTCACAGCAGCGAGGTGGGTACCTGTTGGCTGAGGGGTGAGGCAGGGTCAGACCAGGAGCTGTCCATGTGACTGCGTTTGCCTTTGGGCTCTGCTAGCATGCACTTCACCTTGTACCCAGCAAGCTGCAGGCCACACCACATCAAACATGTCAGCAGGAGATGGAGGATTATTTACCCTTAGCAATGCAGAGCACCCATAAGCTCAAAGGACATGTTCATATTTCCATTCCAAACAATGGGGTATTTTGTGCTATGTATGGTTGTAGCCACTGTGCAAATGCATGAGTGTCCTTGGGGGTCGTTAACAAGTACATTGAGTATACAGCAGACACTGGTGTGCCTGGGCTTACCATTCCTGTGTCAGTGATTGCCTCCAACGCAGCCAGGGCAGAGGATGACTTAGCATACTTGCAGAAGACGACTCCTTTTGTAGCTATTAGGTCAGTCTTGCAGTACTGCAGGTCTTGAAAGCTGGCCAAGTTAGCCTGCATGTCGTTGATAAAAACTGAGAGGGTATATGACCCGTAATAAAGCAGTTATCAAGCTGGTGAAAGAAGCGGTGCTTTTGACCCAGCTTGCAGAGGTGCTGACCTCAATGGCAGCGGCATCAGCAGCCTTGGGCACAACCAGGAAGAGGCGAGATCTGGCAGGCATGTTGTCAGGGTCCACAGGCCCATCATCTTCGGGGTGCATACGCGGATGCCCACCTCTTCTGCTGCAGTCAGGACCCAATCGGTAACCAAGTCACAAGAAACAGGGTTCAGGTCACACAAAGACCGTCGCGATGCGGGCAATCAGCAATACATCGTCAGACCCTGTGTTTGATTCACTACCCCAATACCTCGAAGTGGGCGCTTCCGCAAGAAAGACCTTGAGGAGAGGTCCTCTACCCTCGTTCAGCACGGCTTCATGCATAACCTCAATAGCCCTAGCAGCTGAGGACGCTTTGTCAAACTTGATGTAGGCAACTGCGCAAACACAGCATAAACATGGTTTCTGAGACGTCAGGCTGCGCAAGTTCGCGTGGAAGCATACACGATGATGGAGACTCCAGCAGGGGTCAAGAGGAGTGGCGATACCTCCTTTGTCACGAACAAGCTTCACATTATGCACCAGACCGAAGGTGCTGAAAGCTGCTGTGAGCATGTCGACCTGCGCATTCACGACGAGACCTCGTCGATGCCTTCGACACTAAAACCCACAGTTGCAGAGGCAGCATGATCAAGCAATACCTCGGCAGCTTTGCCACAGACCACAAAAAGCCTTGTTAGATCCTCCATGGCCGACCAACACTGTGCGCAGCGCGTGGCACTCTAGGTCGCTACTGAGCGCAGTCGACCATTGTAGCGATGCAATGTGGAGAGTTGCACAAGGCAAGAGGAATCGTAGTTTTTGTGTACGCTCTCCGTAAAGCGCTCAGCTTCCAACGTGAAAGCTAGAGTCAGTCTAAAAAACCCTTGACTTCCAGGCTGCTGTGCATGTCCATTGCACAATTCTCTGATGGCGTCTCGCTGAAACAAATCAGCATGCAGAGCGCATATCAACATGAGCACTGTCAGCCTGCATGCATGTCGTAAGCCTCATCTTGCTTGCAGTTGAGCAATGCATGCAGCTGTTTGCCCAATTGTCGGAGAAAGCCTTTCTGAGAAAGGCAAGCCATGAGCTGGCGGAATTATCCGGCTGCACTCTTCTACAGGCATGCCGTGGTGGGCAAAAGGACCGCTGCGCATTCTAGGGCAACATACAAGCTGCCGTGGTCAGACAAATTTTACAAGATCATCAATTGCCATCAGACCATCCACACGTGTTGGTTTCAGGTGGGACACGTCATTTGAAGATGTATCATTCATTCGTCTATCTGCCAAGTGCCGAAATCTGAAGAATTTAGGTGGTTTAATTCACTTTCTTTGGTCAAAGCACATTCTGGTGTGAAGCCAAATATAGAGCGGTCGTAGGCGTGCACCATAACACGCTTGGAATGAAGGCATTGCGTTATGATGTCGCACTGACCGCCTTCGCGGACATTCGTTGCCTCGCTAGCGACCACTTGTGAGCACGGCACAGGATTGTGCTCCGGCTACCCTAGACAGCCGATAGCTTCAAGCACGTCAGCAATGAACGAAGCAGACATTCTTGCGGTAACGACAAGAGCGCCGCGAGGCGTACTCGGCTGTTAATTAATGTTAAGTAATCGCACATCAACTGATCTTTGTGCATGTGCAGTCTTCGGATGTCCCCGCTGCTGCTCAAGCTCTCGCTGCAGCTGTTCGCAGCTATGCTGCCGGCGGTGAGTTTGGAAATGTGTATAGTTTTAGGTCGCGCTTGAGCCTTCTTGCGTCAACCCGCTGATCACACGGTCTTGACCTATCCCGAGTCAACCCTCCGAAAATGGACTGCAGTGGACATGCTGAAAGGCCCGCTGGAAGCAGATGTACAGGAGGCTTCTGAGGCCTGCTGGACCATGGATACAAAACTTGTGCAGGTAGATGGCTTTCTGGTAGTGAGTCTGGCCAGCTTCTTATAGTGACAAGCATGTTGCTACAGGTCAAAAGCAAGCTGCTTGTCAGCTTTCGTACACGGCATGTCAAGGTCATTGTTCCAGAGTTTATATCGGAGGCCGAGCAACAACTTCTAGGTGCTGCGCTGAAACAGTGGCAGAGCAGCGCAGAAGGAGTTGTCGCCTCAAGCATCCTGGAGGTCAAAGTGGCTGAACAACGTCTCTTGCATGCAGTCTACAGGTGATGTGACATTGCGTCATTTGACATGCTCAAGTTGTTTTGCAGTTGCAAACTCATTATCTGACATGCCCACCCAGGGTATCCACTCTGCTGCAGGCTACTTCAGCAGTCAGGCTCAGATGCAAGCACCATCTTGACATTGCTCAGTACAATGCTTACAAGTGCAGCAGACTACAATGAAGCATTAGCTTCACGCTGTCCATCGGCCCGACAGTCCATCAGGCAGCTGGCTTTGTTTGCTGGCATGAAGTTTCTTGACCTGTCGGCTGATGATACTGAAGGGAGCCAACTCAAGGCACTGGTTCAGCTCATTCAGGTCTTGCAGCAGCATGCTGGACAAGCTGCGTGGGCTCCGTCATTGTTACAGGCCACTGTGAGTCAGCTTCCTGGCGTGTTGCCTTCTGTCCTACAGATGGACTCTGAGGTGAGACTCAAACTTGTATGGAACCAGCGCAGTCTGTCACTACCAGCATGCCTTTCAAGCACATCTCCATTGTCAGGTCTCGTCCTACTGCCCAACCTGCATGCTGCCTGATGGACTTGCATGAAGGGTCGTACCAACATTGATGTGGACATGCTATCACAGCGGCTTGCACAGGGACACTCTGACATACTGTCAAGCAGTGATGCATTGGGATACACTGATAGACATGCCGCTATGTAAGCTGGCTTTGGCATGTATCCACAGCACTCATCCCTTTTGCAGGCAGGACTTGCTGCTGACTCTGACACCAGTCCTGAAGCCCTTGCACCAGAAGGCTTGACTGCCTGCAAGGCCCTCTTTGCACAGCTGCCTTGGGAAGAAATTGCCCAGCTGGAGGTTGCTGTCATCAGGAAAAATGTGCAGCTTCCGCTCATACAGTTTCTAACAACAGTTGCCACGCAAGCTGAAGGCAATGCTGATGCTACAGAGCTGATGCACAGTGCCATGACGGTGAGTGAGGCTTGATGCAGTGTGCCCTTGGCGTCACAGGAACCATGTGGAATCTGGGCGCCGTACATCCACAGATAGGCTCCGAAGACACATGTGATTTGATTCGGTGTGACAAAGGCATTCCATTTTGTGGCAAAAGTCATCTACCCAGTGCATGTTGCTTCCCAAGGGTTTTGGCCAATCCTGACAACAGCATGACAACGATGATCATGTACACTGATTACACCCTGCTGTTCAGGCACTGCTTTTGATAGCCTTCAAAGTCCCAGAGATGAAAGTTGAGATACATGGGGCCTTACAAGTTGGTGTGTTGGCTGTGGCCACTGGAGGCTCCGTGCAGGTGAACATTTGCAATGCTGAACCCATTTGTAACGCCTTCCGTTGCCTCTAATCATTCACCAGCAGTGTCACAAGCTGCTGACCTGGGCAGCCTGGTATAGTACTTGGCTTCTCATTAAATTGACGCCAAAAGGCGCAGTCTTTTCTTTTCGTTTCTTTTCTTACAAGCTGCTGTGGTGCTTTGACACTCATGTAACTTGATGACTTCCACTGCCAGCTCTTGACTGGTTTGCTTATTGTCAAAGAGGTGCAGCTACTTGTTTTGCTTGTACAGCAAGCCATGCCATTGCAGAAAATCATCAAACAGCAATCATAAAGGGCTATACTTCATGTAAACGGCCCCTCAACCTCTGCATTGCGTTGGCAATAACTTTGTAGGCTGTGCTTGACATGCTGGGAGGAAGCTTTGAGGGCATTGTTGACGCCAATCTGCTCCCTTGGGCTCAGCTGGCCTGGGGGGCCGGTGGGGGTCAGAAAGACACTGCTGCTGCAGCATCACTTGTGCAGCGCCTTGACTGGCAAGAGATGGCCTTCACACTACCAGGTATGCAAAGCCAAAAATGCAAAGTCAGCCATTGCATTTTTGCTGCAGAGCTGTTTGCCCTGGCCTTGGGGGTGTCATGTTCTCTGTCACTCATTTTCAGAGCTTTACATGCAGATGTGCATCTATGACAAGATTCAATGGACTCACGTCTGCGTGCACAACTACAATACATGCTGTACAGCATGGCAGTGTCATCACCGTATGACCTGTACCATTTCAGTGCCTGTTGCTGTTGGTTTTCATATTGGAGCTAGCTGCTCTATTCAAGCGACGTGAGCAGCAGCTTGCAACCCACAGTCAAAACCGACGTCAAGGGTTAGCAGTGCAGCTGTCACTGCTGCAGGCAAGTTGGGGACAAGGGCCCTGCTCACTCTCACAGCGGTGGCAGGGGCAGTGCTGAACAGCCCCAATGAGCGCAGCACGCAGCAGTATATGAGCTGGTTATGGAACCTGCTGTTGAGCCCTGCTGGCAGGGCGTTGGTCAAGTTGGACAGTTCTGATGTGGAAGATGCAGAGGAGTTGTGCTTAGCTGAGGTAAGGACGCCGCCATGGCAGTTTCGCACGCAGTCTCTCTTGGGGGAAACTTCAGCTAATGAGGCAATTGAGCAGTGGCTACAGACCTCACTTGACAGCAGTGCTGCAACTGTTTAAAGCTACTTTAGGCTTCTTTCTTTCACCAAAGACTGCAAGCTTTAATGTTTACAACATGTCATTGCTTTGGCAGTAGCACCTGCAATTTCAACTTGTTCATCGACATGATCTGCTCAATGTGTTGTCCAGTGTTACAGTACTGCTTAGCTCCCGTGGTGTGACTAGTCCCTGCAGTCAGCGCTCCCCTTATTCTGCATCGCCAGTCTGATATCTGTGTCTGCACAAGCATTTGCAACGCTCCCACCAAGCTCCGTCTTTACAGGCAGTGTGGTAGAGTGCACAGACTAGCAAAGCCTGAATGTTTCCTTCAAAGCCATTCAGTGTTTCAAGTATTACTTTATTTCAAGTTCTTCCTAACAACTTGTACACTAGCTCTTATTCGTAATCATTTTGGTTCAAAAACATCAGATTCAGTTGTGAAAGTCCACTTCAGGCACCAGACAGAAGTGATGCAGTGCAAGCTGTCTGGGCTTGGATCCAGTTGCAGCTGGCTGTGGGTCTCTTGGAGCACTGGGCTACCTCAACAGAAGCTTCCCAGGTCGGCACTGTGGCTCACCCACAATTTGCCTTGTCTTTCATGCTGTTCATGCTTGCAGCAGTGCTTGTCAGGCTTTGCCATGCTTCATACATATATCGCGCTGCTGTTGTTTGTACAGCAATGCACATGAGCGCGTCTCACTTGCTGTGTGCAGCAACGTGCAGCAGTGTCTAAGTGACTCATCTGGAAGTACAGCTGCCTAACACAGCCCATGCAGTGCATTTGTCTCCTGATGTTGCTGTAAGAATGCTGTGTGCGCACAGGGTTGCCAGCGTGCCAAGGCATTGTTGGATGGAATGAACTTCTTTGCTTTGCCTCAGACACTGGTGAAGTTTGCACAAGCAGAAGCTGTGGTGCTGATCATGATGCGCTATGTGGATGCAGCAGCAGCTTTTGGAGAGCAATTCTTCAGGTAAATTCTTCATCGAGAGCAGCAGCAATGTGAAGTTTCTGAGTATTGAAGCTGAATCAGCGCATGTCTAGCCCTATTTGACAGTTAGCGTATTCATCACACAGCTTTTGTTTGGCCAGTCAAGAATGGATTTGTTTCCCAGGGCTTGACTGTTGCCTGTTGCTGTCCAGACTAGCTCTTCATGAGACAAGCAGCATTCATATGATACTGCACCAACCCAACAGCATACATGGTGTCTTGAGCACAGTTGCTGCTGTGCTGTAGACAGCATCTGGCTGCACTGGGGACAGCCCTAGGGCCGAGCCTTGAAGCCCCAGCACATGGGGGCAGCTCCTCAGGAGTGGTGCCCATCAAGCAGAACCTGCAGCGCCTCATCAAGCGGGGCATTGCTGTCAATGAAGCCACGCAGACACCCAATAAGGTCTGTTCACTGCACATTTCCTGGTCTGAACAATTCTCGCCACCAGCTCGCCCACTGCAAACACACATATCTCCCTTGTTGACTGCTGCTGACGCCAGACTGCAATTGTTGTCAGCTTGACAGGGACAAGCCAGAACCACCTGCTGGCAGTAGATCCAGGCTGCATGCCTACTTTACACAAGCTTCAAAGGCACCTGGCTTTTGCAGAACACACCTGACAGCAGCCCGCCTGACTCCCCCAGGACACCCCCACCACCCAAGAGGGGCTCCACCACCAGCCCTGGTCAGGAGGCCCTGACTGCTGGGGGTCGCTGGCTTGCCATCCTAGTATGCTGCCATCACAAGACTGGGCTGGATGCTGGTGCGCTGTCCCTCATCAATGACCTCGTTCAGTTGCTATACTACCATGGCAGCGGCGTTGCACAAAAGCACAGGGATGATGAGAGCGATGGCGCTGCACATCTGTTATCCCCTGTGGTCCAGGTTTGTGATCTGACACTGTGCTTTGTGTGTGACTGCAGCGTAGCGCTATCTAGCGCTGTACGCACACCAGGTCTGTTTCATCCACATATAGTGTCTTTCAACAGGCATGCTGTGCATGTGTGCACCGTTGATTATCCAGGTTTAAATATGTAAAATGTGTGACCCTATGAGTAAGACTCAAACAACAGCTCTGTGCTGAGAGGGCTGCAGATCACAATATAGCCGGTCAAGCTTTCCAATCCTTGCTATGTTCAAGTCTGTTGCCCACATAGACGACATGTGCCTAGCCCCGACAGTGTTGCGCATGCTGTTTGCAGAAGCGTGTGTGGCGATGTATGCAGGAGTGCATGGAGATGATAGTAGAGGCTGTGGGGGAGTCAGGGGTGCAGAGCCTGTGGGCTCCCCTCATGCAGCTAGAGGCTGCAAATGCTCGCCAGCTGCAATGGCTGGCAGTACTGGCTTGCTGGTCTGCCCTTGCCAGCCTGCATCGTGCCTTTCACTGCTCAATAACAGCTGAAAGATGTGCATAACAAGCTCAATATGTCAACAACATCAACAACAGAAAGAGGGCTTGTGTTGCCCAAGATTTGACACTGCAATATGATGTCCAACATGCAATTTGCACTCATGTCTTGTACTTTCGCACGTTACACAAGACCGCAATGACCAGTTACGTCCTGAAGTCCTACAGGGCCAAGCTGGTCCATATAGACAGTCTCATCATGGCCAACCTAATGCAGCCTTTGATGCATCTGCAGGCTGTCAAACACAGTTCACACACCTGCTGCAGCAGATCCAGTCGAGCATCTCAGGCAGCCCACTGCACCATCACCATCAGTGACAGCTGCAGATTCCAGTCAAGACCATAGCATACCGGAAATGCCAATCAGCACCCCAAGTGAAGTCCAGGCAGGTAGCCTGGCTGGCAGCACTACAGAGGTGTCATTAGATGAAGCACCACAGGAGGCAGCACTGCATGCAGAAGGTAAACAGTCACTCATGCAGCAGCTGATTGACCAGACTCTGAATTAGATGCCTGCATCATGTAGTTGCGCCTGATAGAAGCTTGTGGGCATGTTGGCTTCTGGCCTGTGACGCTTGCTTATTGCAGGGTCCTGCAAGCTGATCTCAAATCTGCTGCTCCATGCAGTCTGGCATGCCGCAAGGGTAACAAGAGTCACGTCATCCCACAACATGTTGCAGCAAGCTCTTGCTCAATTCTGTGACGCAGGCATTCAATTTGGCGTCTAAAAAGTCTTTACGGCTGCAAATGATGTATTGGCAGGCAGAGCTCCTCTAGCTTGTGTCATTGAGAGGGTGTGCTGCTGCAGAGGGGTCTGCACCCCAGGCTTCAGAGTATCCAGCCCCTCCAGGCACTCCACCAGTCACATCAGCCAGTGATGCTGACACCATTCCTCCTCCATCCTACGATGAAGCCATTGGGCAGCGGGCTAGTGTGGCTAATATAGCAGGCCATGCTGCTAAACCAGGAAATGATAGGGCTGCTGGTGACAGCCCTGTCAGCAGAGCTGCCCCTCATGGCAGCCCTGGGTTAGAGAGCAAGGTTGGTCAGCAGCAGCATGGCAGCCCTGAGGCCATAGACAGAAGTGCAGAGGAGGCTCTGCAGATCCAGGTGAGCTTGACATGCATGTCTAACTTGCAACCAATGGTATGTTGTGCATGCAGCCCATATGTTGTCTGTGCCTCAAAGCATAAGTTGCCTTCATAGAGGGTCACCACCATGCAGCAGCAGCATGCCCCTTTGCAATCTGTCTCCATTGATACACTGCTTCTGGACACCTGCAGTTCTGCAATCGTGCTTCAGCATCATCAGCACCAGCTGCAGAGCTATCACAGCGATGTCATTCATCCCAGCAAGCCTGTTACACATCCAAGCCTACCTGGCCGAGCACTGCTGTTTTGCAGCTCAACAGGGCTGGGAGTCCACTTGTGTGGTTATGCAGGAAGCAGCAGTGGGCATCGGGTATGGGGAAGCAGCTTTGGAGCTCTGGGAGGAGTTTGTCATCCGCTTCTTCAGATATGAGACACAGCTGGGCGCTGTGGTGCCAAAGCAGAACATCGCCAACCACCTGCAGCAGCTGGCTCACCTGTATGAGAGCAGCAGCCCTGTGCTGTCCAACATCTATGCCTTGCTCAGCTGCTTGAGCCCTGATCAACTGCCGGGTGAGCAGAACAGATTGCTGGCCTTTGCTCTGCAGCATGATGAGCGTGTGCTTTCTGTAACCGGCAAAAATTAACCCTACCACTTCTTGGCATAAATGTGTTGGGTATAAACTCACATGGAGCATGTAAATGTCAACATCATGCTGCAGTGCATGCATGTAGTGACTGCTGCACTGTGGACAAATGCTACTCTGCTGGGCAGACAATGCTGACTCAGAGGCTGCAAAGGTGGCGCAACCAGTCAAATCATGATGCTGGCACTGGCTCTCAAGAGTAACAATGTGTCACTGCAGGCGGCACGCCTCGCTTTGTGGCTGAAAACAGAGATGCTCTGTGCTCCCTCATGCAGCTGCACCCTCTCAACCTGAGTAAGCCAGACAACACCACCATATCTCAGCCACCCAGTCCCAACCCCCTCCTGGACACAAACCCCTTTGGGGCTGTTCCCCTATCTGCCCTCCTCCAGTCACCTCCCACCAGCCTGCACACAAAACAGGCAAGCACAGGCGGTGATGACAAGCACCCTGACTCAGATGCTTCAGTCGCCCAGACGCCAGGGGTTCCCCAGCGGGTTTCTGCAGAGTCAGGGAGGGCTGCACTGGAGCCTTCAGTCTTCCAACGGCAGGCTGCACTGCAGGCCTCATCCTTTGACGACCTGGTCACACAACAGGTCTGTCCCTCTGAGGCCTTTGACCCTCATTCCTCTCCATTTGTGATTTTCACCTGCTTCAGCTCCTAAACTGCTGCATACAGATGTGTGTGACACTGCCCTCAGTGAGTGCATGGGTTACCTGTGTGTGGGCCTGGTCTCTAGCTTATGAGCAGCTTCACAACAGCAGAGGCATGGCCCTGCAACTTGCCTGCTGTCCTGAATGTTTCTTTCCTCTTGCCCTCCCTATTGCCCCTCACAGCACAAGGCCAGACAATCATTGATGATGCTTGGCTTGTACCCTAAACATGGCCATGATGTGCTATATATACATGAATGTATGCCTCTCATGCAGGAGAGCATGGATGAGGACATCACCACCTCAAGGGCAGCTCTCAGGCCATGGGCCAGGCGAGCTGAGAAACAAGCAGCTCGGGCCCGCTCCTCTTCGCCAGGCGCTCCCAGAAGGACTGGCTCATCAAGACGCACAGGCAGCAGTGACCTACAAGGGGCAGTGGGACTCTCACACCAGCTCAGTGGCACCAGCGTTGGTGGGTCTGGGGAGCGCAGCATCCAGTCCTTGCTTGCCAGATCCAGCCGGGATGGTGATGTCCCAGAAATCATTTCTCAGGTGCGCTAGCTGTTGATCAACGTGGCACTAGATTGCCACATACTGCAGTGCGAGTCTCCTTGCCTGCAAGCTGAAGGTGGGGCATTCTGTTGAGGAGACGGTGACTTTGAATGCTGTCACACTGAAAGTTGCAGCAGTTTCTGGTGATACGCTGCTTACATCCCCTTCACAGGCTGTTCTACAGCTGCCAGCGCCCCATGTCAAGTACCATGCTTGGCTTGTCACAGATAAGTCACTGTTATTGTACAGCAAGGCATTGACTGCAGTGTTTACAGCTAAGACTACACGACACTTCTGTTTGTTTGGACCACAAGATGTATGCATGTCTCAGGCTCAAGAACAGCTTCAGCACATGTCTGTGGACACAAGTTTTTTCAGACGTATTGAAAGGTCAGCTTGGCACGCTAATGAGCTTGTACTGCTGCTGCTGCTGCTGCTGGCGTCTGTGGTATCATCATGCACATCAGTCCTGTGCTGCAGGCCCAGGGCAAGTTATGGGAGATGACTTCAGCCTGGTCTGAGGAAGTGGAGAGGATCCATGCCGGCATGCGTGAGCTGGTATGCCGGCGCTACAAGCATGTTGACCTGGAGAGGATAGCCAATGGGGAGGTGGGGGAAGTGGAGGAGGTGCACCCCCAGGAGGACCCCACCTACAGGCAGCACCTCAACAGCCTCAGGTATCACATGCATCCTCCCAGTCAGCAGCAGCAGTGTTCCAAACACAGCAAGCCTGGAGTCTGTGCTTCAACAACCATGTGTTTATTTGTTTTGTTGTGTGATGTTCCATGCCGGGCTCTTATTTCAGCTGCATCGATTTGGATGCCTCCCAGATTTGTGGTACCGGGTACAAGACTATAACTCTGCATCAGGCATTGTTTCCACAAAAGGAGAATGTAAAAGCATGCAAATTTGAGTGTCAATACAAACGGATTACACAGCTGAAATGTGGCAATGATCGGTGCCCTGTCAGCAGAAGAAATCACACATCTGCATCATCAGTCTATGCACAGGAGAATTCCAGTCAATGCCAACTAGCTGATCTGCGCTAACTGCGGTGACGTGCAGCCCATTCAACAGTTGATTAAGACATGAATGTGGGTTCCTGCAGGGATGAGGCGCTGAAGGTGGTGCTGGATTTCACTTCCAACCCAGCACTGGTCCATGTGGCATGCCTGCTGTACCAGCTGGAAGTCCTCTTGCTGCACTCCACCACCTCAAGCAAGAAGGTCCGCCATTCTTCCACACTTTCTCCTGTATGTCGATTTGTCTCATTGGGGCTGGCGCAACTATGATCCTTCTTTGCCACGTCACAGAGGACCACGCTGTTTCACTGTCTCTACAGCTTGTGCTCAAATACTCTGCTATGATTCAGTAAGCTGTACAGCACAAGAGAGTAGGCTGTATTGAAGCGCTTTCACTGCTGCTCTTGTTGCTCTTGCTGCTCTTGCTGCTGCTCTTGCACAGTGTTGCACACAGTGACAAAGAACCTGTCGTGTTTGCTGAAATCAGTTGTCTTGCATGTACATACAGGCAGACAGGGACGACAAAGAGGTGGAGGTGGAATGCAAATGCCAGCTGCTGCTGGTGCTAGCTGAGGTGACCCTAGATGGCAGCACCCCCCTCATCTGCACCCCCCTCTTTGCCACCCTCTTCTGCCAAGCAGCTTCTGGCGCAGTTCCTATTGGGCCGCAAACCAAGGTAACATTTGCTGCATCTGACCGTCAGATGAAAAACCTTTCCCCATTGCATTTCACATTCTCATGGTTGGGCTGCAATACCTGAATCCCCCGCTGTATGCAGGCCTGTTGAGTTTTGTACACAGGCACGCAGCTCCTGACAGGTTCTGCTTCTGTCTTTTTGACTGGATCTGGCAGGACACAAGCTGTAACTTCTGCAATGCTACCTTGCCCCACACTATCAGCATGCATGATGTTTAGCTCCGTTTTATGCTATCCATATTTGGTACTACTCTGTGTTATGGGGTGAAACCCCACACTGCGAGTCAGATGCCCATTAGCTCATCAATGTATCCTGTTACACTGCACAGCTTTCAATCAGCCTGTCATTGTATCCTGTTACACTCCGCAGCTGTCAATTTGGGTCATCTGAGCCAGTGCTGACTTTCATTGCTGGTGCAGGTGAAGCTATGCAGAAGGATCCTGCGTGCCCTGGCCTCCAACAGTCAGCCCCAGCAGCAAGAGAGGGAGGCCGTCACCCTTCTGAAGGCCTCTTTAGACCCAGAGACCCTGCTCACAACCAGCTCCATGCAAGACTATGAAGCCTGCTTGGACACCGTGCTGTTCCACAGTCACCGCCTGCTGCCTGCTACGGTGACCAGCCTGCTGGGCTGCTTCCACCTGAGTCAGTATGCTGGCAGGCTCCTGCAGGAACAGCCTGGAGAGGCAGCACAGGGTGAGGCTGGAGGGAGCACTTGGTCTCGGGAAGACACTGCTAGGGTGAGGCTCACACTGTTGCGGTCACCAACAACACAGCAGTTGTCATTGCTCTTGCTATGCTCAAAAGGTGTGGCATGCACATGTGGCTGCCTGTTGAGAAGAAAAAAAAGATGTTTGTGTCAGTCACATAGTATTGCCACACTCCGGCAACGCGCAAAAATAGGCATCAAGATTAGAACAAGCATTTTTGCTAATGCTTGACATCAAGCTCAGTCTAGTATGGCCGTTTTCAAGCGCCATGCTCACTGGCATGGTAAGTTTCAGCAGCTTAGGGTCACAATCATGCATCAGAGTAACACCAGCCTGCGTGCAACTATTTCTCAACGACCTGCACCTGCATGCCTCACTTTCATGCACAAAGCAATCAATCCAATCATCCTAGACGTGTTGAGCAAGCGTGAGGTGTCAACAAGCTGATGTTGGTGGACAGGCGCCGCCAGGAGTCACAAAGGTGCTCAACCTGGCCTTAGCCACGCTTGGCCTGAAGGGCGGGGCAGCCACTGGAAGGGCTGTGCTGCAAGGCCTGCTTGTGACGGGCCCTGCAAGCTACTATGCAGCAGTGCTTCAGCTGTCCATCACCGGTGAGGAGGAAGAAGGGCGCCAAGCAGCAGTTGATGCATTGCAGCAGATGCCTGTTCAGACCCTGCCTCTGTCTGTAGTGCTGGATAGTCTCCTACAGGTACACACCTGGTGTCTGCTGCAAGACTTGCAGACCCTGTGCGTCTGAGCCAGCTGTGTCACATCTTGATTGACGCCCTTGGCATCTGACACATCAGTCATTTCAGGCTTGTCAACTCATGTTTTGATTTGTTTGAGCCAAGGAATGGGTAGCCGCTTTTGTATGCGCTCTTGCTTATAATGTGATCACCTTTGTCTGACTTGTTCATCGCCTTTGAGGATTACAAGACATCCAAAACAAGACAATTTGTCCAAATATGATCTGGAACGCCTGGCTGATCACTGACTTTTGTGGATTTGTATCTTATTATCATTTGACTTGCTCAAATGGTTTGTGGTCCACAGAATCAAGAACCATCCAAATATGAGTCTTGGTTGTCTGGATCACTTACCTTTTGTGTTACTCAAATGATAACAAACATACAAATCCACGAAAGTCAGCGATGAGCCAGACAAAGATCCAGATCGTCGCAGGAATCTACTGGCAGTATCGCAGCAACCCAAGGGGGTCGTCACACACCATAGCATCTGTGCAGCCGTCTATGCATACATGCACAAGTGACCCATATGGGTTTTGACAGCCTTTTCACCCGATAAAGGAATGACCAATGCAAAGGACTGACCAGTGCGAAGGATGCAATCAGGTTGCAGAAGCCCTGAACAGCAACCAGCTGGTGCCGCCCCTCATCCCTCATGCCCTCCTGCACAGCCTCATGCAGGCTCCATCCCTGCTTGCAGCGCTCAGGACCATAGTAGCTGGGGGCAACAAAGCAGCAGGTGAACTCGATTTCTGCTCTGGCTCTGCTGTTGGCTCAACTCTCAGCTGCTTGAGGCTGATTGTGCGGCTCAGAGCTGCAGCAGCCAGATGGCTCGTTGCATTTGAGCTGCTCAGACGTATTGGCTGTGCATAGCCGTTATGCAGCCTCTGTCTTCATACCATGCACATTACTCTGCTCTATTGCCACACAACAGCATCTAATGCAAATGTATCATCAATACAACTTGTGCATGTTGACTGGTCAACTGTTGTCGCAGCTAAAGACGCCCACGAAGCACCAGGAGAAGTTTTCTGGTCAGCAAAAGTGGGCAGTACCAGGGCAGATGAAGAAGGTGGGAGGAGTGCTGGCAGGAGTACATCTCATGCAGATCCCCAGGGTGAGGTGAAGCAGGCAGTGCTGGTGGTGCCTGTCCACATGACAGCAGGGGCAGGGGAGTGCCTGCAGCACCTCATAGGATCCTGGCTGCAGAGCATCTTGCGCAAGTAGGCCCCACAGTCTGGTTGTGTTCTGGGCTAGACAGCTGGTGGATCCTGCATTGCATGGGGATAATGCTGGATCCTACATTGCATGAGGATGCTGCTGAATCTTACGTTGCATGAGGATGCATATGCCTCCCATGTTACAGTGGCTGAGCTTCAATATGTTGCCCGTTCCCGGCATGCATGCTCTCCCCAGAGCTTCCTCTGTTCATCTGGATCGCTGAAAATGGCAATTAAAGATGATTGTGAGCGCCTACCTCAAACATCTTAGTGCAACAATGACTGCTGAACAAACAAAAGGTGCTGCATATGTCTGTATACCCATCTGCTGAGTAGTCCTCCTCCTCCTCCACCTCCTCCTGTAGGACCTGACTGTCATGTTGGTGGTTGTCTGCCAGGTTTGGCAGTGGTCTGGACCCAGTGGCCTTCACTGAGGAGTTCACCTGTCTGCTGAGCAGCCTGTTTGAGCCAGCTGGCAGCCACCCCTGGCTTGTGGACTGGCTGTGGAGTGTGTACCAGGCAGTGCTGCACCCCTTCCTGGCCCTTGCAGGCCCAGCCTCTGATGGCACTGCTGTGACGCGGTTCAGGGAGTACTGGCAGTCTCTGCCATGGCACAAGGCCACCTTCCACTGCATTTCTCCCGGTGAGCCATGAACAGGCATGCACAAATAATAATCATAATCATAACAATAATAGTAATCATAGTAGTGATAATAATAATAATAATAATAATAATAATAATAATAATAATAATAATAATAATAATAATAATAATAATAATAATAATAATAACAATAACAATAACAATAATAAAACAATAATCATAATCATAATCATAACAACAATAAGAATGATGATAATAACACTAACAATATTTATCGTAATGATAGTAGCAATGTCAATAGAAGTAATGCTGATATTGTTGCTGATAAAAATAGTAATAACGATTCAGCGCCTTCCAAGCCATGATGAGTTAGGTACGGGCAGGACAAGTCTTGATAGACAGACATGATGTACCACACAAAGCACGTAGCATGTACACACGTATGATGCAAAGTATGATGTGGTTTGATGCACATGCTAAGGTGCACTTGAATGCAGCTAGGCATGTACTCAGTGCAGCTGTCACACTCAGACTGCTTCTGGTGGCATCAAGCCAGTCACCAACTCGTCTGTGCACCTCCGGGATGTTGCTTGTGTGTGGCCTCAACATCCCGGAGCACAACAGAACAGTTCACGACTGGCTTGATGCCACCAAAAACCGTCTGAGTATGATAGCTTTGTGGCGTCACAAACAGGACTTATTATTGTAACAGGGAGACTGTCTGATACCTGACCACATTTCTGGTGAAGACTGGCAAATACTGGCACTGAGTCACTCTTTGCCAGGGTGGTAAGGACATGTGTTTTGGTCCCTGTTGACAGTGCACAATTAGTTTACATCTCATGAGATGTCCTAGGACTCATGAGGGTAGTTGACAGACAATGACTGAGAGTTCTGAGTTTGAGTTAAACAAATCATAAAATGCTGTCTTGGGCCAGAGAAAACTTTTGTAGACAAGGAAAGGGTGGCATGGGCGCACGTCATTGGAAAATCAGCCAGGGTTCCAAAGTGTTCAAAGTATCAACAGCAGTGCAATCTTCAGGGATGCATGCGCTGGGCATGCATGGTCTGATGTTTGGGACCTCTCACTGCTGGACAACCTGCTCAAGGTGTTGAACACCTGATCACTCACGCCTGATGCATGCACCCCTGAAGGTTGCGCCGCCGGAATAATTTTGAGCACTCTAGAAGCCTATTTCACCAGCGTAATCAAAGGCCCACAGAAAAGCATTGTTTTCTTCGTCATACTGTGAAACGACCAGTGCCATTTCTCCCTTGCAGACTCTTTGCCAGTCTTGACTGCCCATGTGACAAGGTCCTGTATCCTGATGACTGGTCATTGCCCAGCATGAACAGTGTCACGAACTTTCTGTGTTGCAGATGCTTTGAGGCTGCTTGCATCCTTTCTGTTCAGCTCAGACCGAGCCGTGCTGCAGCTGCTGCATGTCCTAGACTGGCGACCGGTCTTGCAACAGCTCTCCCCAGTTGCTGCCCAAATTCAGTCCACTCACCCATATGCCAAAACTGGAGATGATTCATCCCTGCTGGATGATGACATGACCCTTAGTCAGCCCAGTGGGGTTGCTGAGTCAGCATCCAGTCAGCATGGCAACATTCAAAGTGCACAGGGTCTTGATGCTGGTGCCAAAGCCTGGGCAGCGCAGCTGCTGCTGCTGGTGTTGCAAGCTTATGTCATAATGACTGATGCTGACATGCCGGCCTGGATATCCCGCCTCGTCAAGGGGGACACTGAGCACGATGCTGGTTCAGGTGTGACGTGGCATCAACTTCATTGAAGTGTTGATTTGCTATCTTGCTTGCAGCCTCTGCTGTAAGCTGAGATAGTCTCAGGGGGTCACCAAAGCATCTCATGGCATTTCTGATCCACTGATTGGCCTGCTTTGCAGTATACTGTTGAGATGCAATTTGTCCCTGCATTATACAGACATCCACCGTGGATCAGAACACAGAAATGCATGGGGCCTAATATTAGACCTTTCTGCTTCAGGCATGTCTTCTAGCTTTTCTGAAATCAAGGATGATTGCATTACGACTACTTGTGTTTATTTGCGCTGCAGGCAGTGATGACACAGGCAACCTGTGGCTAACATCACATCTGCGCCTCCCTCACATCTTTGCCGCAGCTGAGCTGGAAACTCTGCAGCAAACCCTATGCAAGCAGGGCCCTTCAGGCACGCCCTTCCTGCTTCAGCCCTTTGTGACCAGCCCCAACCTGGTGGAGGCTGACCCTAACCCCCGCCTGCTCACCCTGGGCAGGCTGTTGACCCAAGGGGCCAAGCTAAATGGCAGCGCAAAGGCCGCAGCTGTGGCCGCCACTGCAATACAGCACATCATGCTTGTATCAGTGTGTCGTGGCTTTCACACTCAAGAAGGTGAGTCATTTGCTGTTGGGCTGTGGTGTTGTACCTCTGCTTTGTTTCACATCTGTAATACAGTGTTCAAGTTTTCAGTGCTTATTTTGATTATTTTGCTTATTTTGTAATTAACTTGTGAACATTTTCTGTGCATATGTAAGTCAGGGTTTGCAAAGTGCCAGGCTGCTTCTGAGCGCATCTTCGGTACTTCTTGGATGGCTGGCATTGGGCTTTGCAGTTCAGCCTCATGCAGCTCTCCAATTGATTGCACTGTACAATTAGGATGCTTGACACTAGCCACATGCACATCTTGAAGGCACTGAACAACACAGAAGTGATGCCTGACATAAGCTGGGTAGCCGCAATCAACTCTTTGCATCATTGCATCATACAAGTGTGATGCTTGACATGAGCTGATAGCCAGCTCTCTATGTCATTACACCATATGTGTGTCGTGCTTGATGTAAGCTATTTGTGTCAACTCAAGGGTCAGAGGAGCTTGCGCCAGAAGGTTCTTTGGAGATTCTGGAGTGCTGGCACCTCAGCTCCGATGAGCTGAGCAGCTTGGTGAGGGAGTGCCTGCTGCCCCTGGCTGAGCAGCATGCATCCCTGGGACTGGCTCAGTCCCTGCAAGTGGAGGGAACTGCAGCCTCAAAAGCTGAGACCAACCCTGGTACGCAACAGTCAAGTGTCCGATCAGTAAGCTATTCCTCTGCCGCCTTGCAGTTGCCAAGTAGCAGGCCACAGCGTTGCTCTTGCATGGGTGCTCTGGCAAAAGGCAAGGAAACGCAAGCTAGGGAGAACTGCTGAGTCCTGATGGGCTAACAACAGTCAACTACAGCAGAGTTGTGATTTGCATCAGAGAAACAGAACAGCTTTTCCAATGCACCCACATGCTTCTATGACGTGCTGATGGCATGCTTGCAATTGGCAGCATGCTGCAGCCTTGTGATTACACAAATGACCAGACTCTTTGAGGGCCACATCTAACTGGAAACAGAAAAAGCCAACTCACCGAGTTTGAACCAGGCTGTAGAGACTGTGCGCATCATACTGCTGTCAGCCTTGATCGCATCCTCTTCTCAGCTCTGCATACTTGACAGATGCTCATGACAACCGGCCTTGTTCTGCTTGCTCAATGTGCTGAATGCTTGCTGTATGCTTGCTGCTTGCTGTAGCTTGCTGTATGCTTGCTGAATGCTTGCTGAATGCCTGCTGAATGCGTGCTGAATGCTTGCTGAACGCCTGCTGATTGCGCTGAATGCTTGTTGAATGTGCTGAATGCTTGCTGAATGCCTGCTGAATGCCTGCTGAATGCTTGCTGAATGCTTGCTGAATGCCTGCTGATTGCGCTGAATGCTTGTTGAATGTGCTGAATGCTTGCTGAATGCTTGCTGAATGTGGTGCTGAATGCTTGCTGAATGCTTGCTAAACGCTTGCTGAATGTGGTGAATGCGGGCTGAATGCGGGCTGAATGTGGCGAATGCTTGCTGAATGCTTGCTGAATGCTTGCTGAATGTGGTGAGTGCTTGCTGAATGTAATGAATGCTTGCTGAATGCTTGCTGAATGCTTGCTGAATGCTTGCTGAATGCTTGCTGAATGCTTGCTGAATGCTTGCTGAATGCTTGCTGAATGCTTGCTGAATGCTTGCTGAATGTGGTGAGCCCAGGCCCTGAGAGCAAAGGCAGATGGCAGGCGCCAGCCCTATCAAGCTTAGTCAGCCGCTTGGCTCAGCCCCCAGGCAAGCCACCCCAGCCCAGCTCCCCATCCTGGCACCAGCCACCCCAACAAGCTGACCAAGAGGTCTTCTTGGACGCAAGCAGTGATGAAGAGGACAAGGAAGCTGCGTCAGCTGGGCCAGGGCCTGAAGCAGGCGGGCAAGAGCTGAACTTGTCTATCTACTCAGCTGCTGCTGGGCCCTTCAAAGCCTTGTTGGCCTGTGTTGGGCAGGCACCAGGTGCATGCTACCTCCTTTGCTGTGCTGCAATAGCCAGGAACCATGTTCACATGCAGCGTCTGCTGGTGTGCTTTGCAGCGACTCAGAACCTGTCACTCAACGTACCACAGTCTTTGTGCTTCTGCTGCTTGTTGGTGTTTGTTGTGCTGCAAATGATGTCTCAAGCATTCTTGCATCAAGTGTGCTGCTCCTGGTGCACTTGCTGTTGCTGTACTTGTGTGCAGGAGCAGGTGCAGACAGGACATACATATGTTGCGTGGTGCAGCGCTGCATTCAGACAGGCATGCACGTCTCTTCAAGCCAGTAAGCTGGTCAGCACAAGTGCCATACTCAGCAGTGACTTCATTGCATTGCAAGTGTCTGTCTTTGGAGGTGTGCTGGTGAACCTCTGCCCTTTGCCAACGCTGAAGGCCCTCTTCAGCTGCTCAGCACTGGTCAGCAGCCTGCTCATTACACACAGGCGGCCCACCACCAGGCAGAAGCACCAGCAGTCAGTGGGCAACCTAGCAGTGGCCACAGCCCAGCAAAGCCGGCTGCTGCTCCAGGCAAGACCTCTCTTGTGTCCCCCCTCAAACACAGCAAGCGGTTTGAACGCTACACACTGCACTCTCAGCAGCGCTTTGAGTTCCAGCAACAGCCAGCTGGCCCATTCTAGGCTGACAGAACGTTTGTGTAATGCGTCGCGCTGTCATGCATATGACAAGCTTACACAGTATCAAAACATGTCCAAGAAAAAGAAAAGAAAAGAGTACACTTGTTGGCGTCCATTTGTTGAGAAGCCAAGTACTATACCGGCCTGCCCAGGAAACATGTCCAACCTTTCTTCCTGCAGGCAGACATCATAGCCCACGCACTTGCAGTCTTGTTGACACATTCAACCAACTCACCACATCTCACTCCTGTGCTCAAGCAGCAACAACACGGGAGCTGACAAGCTACTGCTGTGCTGCAGGCAAGGAAAGCAGCATGTCTAGCTTGAAGGCTCGCATGGTGGCATTGAAGAAGGGCATGGGCATCGGCACAGCTGACATCAAGGGCACCAAGCTGCCCCATGCTGCAGCTGCCACTGATGCTGGAGCCATACAGCAGCATCTGGCCCTTGCGATACATGTATGATGCTTCAGCCCATCTCCGAAGAGGCTCTTGCCTAGGGCCAAATGGCATCTTTGTGCTATGCACTGTTCCCAGAGTGTTGCACTGAGCACATCACTTTGCTCAAGCTTCCTTCAGCACTCAGCGTGATCGCTGCATGTCATTACGGGATGCCAAAGCTGTTGCTGCTTCACATTCTGAAGCAGAAGGGATAGAGGGTTTTTTTTTTGGAAGATGGCGTAGTGCATCAAAGAATGAAGACCAGAAAGAAAGTGTTGTGATGTCTTGTCCTTTTTCCGGAAAACCTCGGGAAAAAGGACAAGACGTCACAACACTTTCTTTCTGGTCTTCATTCTTTGATGCCCTGCACCACATGTGGACAATCTCTTGGCTCTTCTGTGCATTGATTTGCTATGCTGAGCCCTGACTCTGTTGTGTAGGAAGCTGCTCAGCAGCAGCCGCCAGAGTTCACACTGTCACTCCTCAGGGTCATCTTCACTACAAGTCCCTCTACAAACTCTCCAGTTGCATCAGCGCTCACTGAGGACTTGTTGCTGGGGCTGCTGCTCCGGAGGCAGGGCTCCAGCAGGCAACAGCCCTTGAGGCCTCAAACTGGTCCCCTGCAGCAAGACCCTGGGTTGCTTGGACAGCATGGGGAGCCGGTCAGGGATGCTTTAGTTAGGCAAGGAAGCTACACAGAAGTTCAGCTTGGGACACCACAGCCTACAGAAACAGTAAGCATCACCAGCAGTTTGCTGTCCTAAAAAGTGTGCGCTTCTTTGCACAGCATCTAAGCTGCAGTACTGCTAAAAAGAAAAGACTACGCCTTTCGGCGTCAATTTAATGAGAAGCCCAGAACTGTACCGGGCTGCCCAGGTGCAGGACTGCTGCGTACTTTAGGCAGCTGCTAACCTGTCTGTAGTGAGTGTGCTGGCTTTCAGCGTCAGCCATTGGATAGTAATTAGTCCCTGGTCTTGACAGCGTGTCCAGACACTTTGGCACCTCATGCTAGGTGATGCAGATCTTGATGTAACTCCTATCAAGCATTTAACACCGCCCTTGTTCAGCAGCTGATGTGTATTTACTGTGTGGGTTGCATTGCAGGACTTGGTCAGTCCTTTGGAGGCAGCGCCTACATCAACCTCAGGCCGAAGTGCACAGCAGACACAGGTGCCTCTTCTCACCTGCTTGGAGAGCCTCCCTCAACATGTTCTGGTAGGGCTTTGCCAAGCAGGGGCAACTGGCCGCATGCCCCTCACTGTAGCCCTTGCCTCCGAGAAGGCTAGGCAGCATGCTGCAGGGCTGGATTCTTTGGCATGGCGTGACCTAGCTGCAGGTAATTTGTCTACTGCATACCGGCTTGCATGACCGCTGTGATCACGCCCTCCCCCCCCCCCCTCGGCTTGCCCCCTCCCCCTCCCCCTCCATGCCGTTGCTGGCTCCTGCAGTTGTGGTGGTGCAGTGCCACTGTGTTCAAGCTCCACTTAAAAGGTGTCTCTGCTAGCCCACAGCACCCTATCAGCCCCTGCAAGAGGGTGCAAGAGGACCCTGGTAGGTTGCAGCCGTTTCTTCAATCCGCACGGCTAGGTCTTGATTTTCACCTTGGTCTTCATGACCTACGTCATCATGACCCAGGTCAACATCAAGACCTAGCCTTGTGGATCGAAGAAACAGCTGCAAACTACCATGGTCCTCTTGTACCCTCTTGCAGGGGCTGATAGGGTGCTATGGGCTGGCAGGAACACCTGTTTTGTGCTGCTTGAATATAGAGTAACTGCATCACTACAACTGCAGGAGCCAAGGGTAGAGGGGATTCCAGAACTGCATAAGATTCTGCAACTGTTACTTCCTGCTTGGCAGCAATCTAGTGCATGCAGCACTCAGTCCTACACATGGTGTCTGCAGACATTGTGGAGGCAACAGCCAAGGCTGAGGGCCACCCCGCAGCGCCCCTGCATGTGATTGCCCCTTGGCTGGAGGTGTTGCTGTGGCTGGCTGATGCCAGGTGGCGCAAGCTGGGCACAGCAGCCCCTGTAGAGCAAGTGCGCCACCTGCTTGACTGTCTACAGGGACATGTTGCCCTGCTTTGGACAGCTGCCCCATCTACATCTGGCAGTCAGGAACATGGTGAGCAGTCTGTCGGCAGGCACTAGTCAGCATGCTGTTGTGCAGCTTTGAGGCCTGTGGTCTGTACGCTGAGTGCAAGGCACAATTGCTCTGTGGGCACGCTTCAGGAAAAATTCTGCATACAGTAGTGTCGATGGTGTTGTTTGTGAGTGGAAGTGCAAGTGCAGGCACATTTGCAAAAACTGCATCTGTAACTTTGGGGTCAGCTATAACAACACAGCAACAAACGACAACAAGCTGTAGGTTTCAAAGATGCACCTGGTAGCTTCTGATTGTCGCACTGCTGTGAGTCTATCCAGCTTGCACCTGCAGCTATAGCTTCACAGCCACACAGAGCTCTGACAAAGTCTTTCCTGTTCAACAATGCTGATGAGCAGAAAAGTCACATACATTACAACAGCAACGCACGAGTGTCATCACAGCTATGACAAGGCTTGTCCTGCACATATCTAGCTCATCAAAGCTGGAAAGCGTACACACTATTGTGAGTGTTCACAGCTGTGCTGCACCACAGGTCTGTTCTCAAGTGCAGCAGAGCGGCTGCGGCTGGCCAGGTCAGAGGTGAAGGCACGCTTGAACAGGGGTGAATCCGGCAGTGGCTCAGCCCCTGCCACCCCAACTTCCCCCATAGACTCAGCAAAGCAGGGCAGGCCATCCAGCAATCCCTGGGCATCAACATCAGGAGAGGTCGGTGCTGTCCTGCCATGCTGATGTGCACTTTGGATGGTGCGCAAACATCCCATCAACATATTGTTGAACAGGGACAAGGCTATCATGGACTACCCTTCGCCTGGTCCCTGTTCATTGTCTTCAAGCTTCTGCTGCTGACCTTGACTTGCTGCATTCACTCCTCATAGAAAGGGTGTGCATTAAATAACTTGGTTGCAGCCACAGGTCTTGCCTCTTGTGGATGTACTGAGTCTCATACACACTCTTTTGACCAGGAGGATACAGAGGGGAGTAAGCTCAGGACAGGGCTAATGGGAGTGTTGACACGCCACAAAGAGCCTGCAGGCCAGCCTGGCGTCACACCTGCGCCTGCTGCTCAGTCAAAGACTGGCAGATTTGCCAACCTGCGGGCCAAGTTGTCTAAGCCCAGTGAGCAAGCAGAGGTACAACATGTGGGAATGTTTGCCATCTTTGAGTGCAACCCCCTGCTGCAGCATGGCTTTCTACATGAGTTCTTCAGGAATGGCAGCATCTGATTCGGTGCAAGCATGTACTGTCTTCTGTCAACTCTGTGAGACGGCTTTTGCAGAGATACAGTCAATTAGAGTCTTGTCAGCAAGCTCTGTACGCCTGCATGTATAGATTTGCTTGCATGTCTGTGACTGGTCAGTCAGCACACTCAAGCATTGACAAATAGATTGCCTCAGGGGGCACAGCCTGAGCTAGAGCCAGAGTCGAGGCTGAGCAGCAAGCTCACAGGATTCAAGAATCGCCTGCTCAAGCCTTCTGCCAAGCCCCAGACAGGCCTGGATGAAAGCTACAGCGGGGCTTCTGGGGCCACCCCAAGTTTTGGCCCTGGCTCTGAGCCTAGTCCTCTGGACTCTGCTTATGACTTTGGGGCCCTTGCAGCGGACAGCAGAGATGCAGGAGCAGCTGCTTCAACAGCTTCACGGCCTAGCACTGGTGAGTCATTCCCTCAGGTCTGTATTGTCAGTCTCAGCTGTTGCAGGGCATGCATGCTACATTACTCACCGCAGTTTGCCAAGCAGCTGTCATGCACATTGGATCTACATCCAGGGCGGGAGCATACACAGCAGGCTGCAAGCGCATCAGTGATGTGCGTCAGCCTGCGTTGCTGTCTTGTGTCTGCCCAATGTAGAGTGTGCTCATAGTTGTTGCCTGGAAACAAGCTGTTTGGCACTTGCTGCGTTGTTCTTGCAACATCCCATCCTCGATCTGCATGGCAGCAGCCTGCTGGGCAGCTGGAGACTACGGACTGGCAAAGACATTTGCAGGAGCTCAATGCCCATCTTTAATGTTGCAGACAGCGCAGGAGTGCCAGGAGGAGCCTCTGCTGCTATGCCAGCTGCTTTCAGAGGACAGCAATTGCATTACCACCAGCCAGGTCAGACACAATGACTTGGCATAGCAAGTAGTCCTATGATCAAACACATGCATGCAAACTGCTGCTGTTGGGTGTATACAGAGCCTTGTGCATGCTGCTCTGCAGAAACAGATGACACGGCATATGATAACGGGTGGCACAAGTTTGTGAGCTGCAGAAGCATTCTGTGTTCTGTATTCTGCTCATTGTCCATGTGTCATCAAACGGCTCTGCCCTGTGCCTGGATTGTGGAGCATCAACATTAATATATGGATTGTAGGTGCTGCTGCTGACTCTTCTGCCAAGCCCAACCTGACAGACAGAATGGCTGGCAATTTTCGCAAAGCCATGGGCATAACAGCTAAGGAGCCAGATACAGCAAAGAGGATACCACCTGACTCAGAAGCCTCACAGGCTACTGCTCAGTCAGCTACCCATATGGTACAGATGGGCTACATGGCGTTTGCTGTGTCAGCATACATCAGGTCCTCGCTGTGTCCAGATCTTCAGAGCTATTCACCGCAGCCCATGCGCCTGACAGCACCGGTAAGACCTGGTATTGCTGCCAACCCCGGGCAGTGCAATGCAGTCTTGCTCAAGGCATTCCAAGAGTGTACTTGGTGGCACGCAACTTGCTTCTCTCAAGGTTGGAGAAACAGAGTTCGTCTCCAGTGAGCAGCATAGATTGTTGTTAGCTTGCGACTCTTCATTCTCACCTTGGATTGTCTCCTCAATTGCTCAGACCTGTGGCCCTTCTGAATTGTTGCCATACCTTGCACTCTCGTCATTGCAGGCTGATGTCAAGTTGGGACAGCCAGCTCAAGGGCCACATGCTACACCAGCAGCAGGGGGCCAATTCATCCTCCATTGCACACAGCACGACTTTGCCAGCTTGAGTGCCCCTGGCCGTTCCAGTCCTGAGGACACTGCTCAGGTTTGGCATGCACTGCTGCATACAGACCTGTGTGGCCCCAAGCAGAGCAGCTGCAGCTAAACTTGAGCATGTTATGGAAATGTTGTTCTTTGATGAACAATTGTTGCATCACCTCTGCAGCCATACCTTTCACAGAGCACATGCCCCGGATCTGTTTCTGCTCTGGACAACTTGCAAGTCATCACCAAGTGTTTGCTGAAAATATGATTCTATGACTGATTGTACTATATGACAATGCAGGTGGTAGACATCCAAGGTTATTATGACTCGTTGGAAGAGGTCTATTCTCAATCTTGTCTTCTGACTGCACACGACGCGCGTTGCCGTGCTTACTGCACAAAGATCCAAGACCTGCTGTCCGGGAGCAACTCTGTAGAGCAGTTCCAGCAAATGCTGCAAGCGCTAATATTGCCAGACATGCCATGTTTACAAGCCTTGTAACATCTCAGCAAAATGCATGTGCAAAAGTTTGTCTGGGCAGAGAGAAAGCTGTTTCAAGCTGAAGCAAAGCATGCAGACACAGTCTGAATGGGAAAGCCAATCAGCATGGTGTGCAAGCTACCTGTCAAGTTGAAGTCATGCATTGTATCTGTCTTGTACTTGCGTTGTATTGCTTGTGTTCAGTGTCTTGGGGAGCAATTGTGGGGCAACAGACAGAGTCGTGTTCTGAATTAAGTTACACAAAACTCACTTGCTACAAAGTCAAGCATTCCCTGAGGAAACTACCACATGCATTCAGCTCACACATCTATCTGGTGCCGATTTGCATACTTGTTCCTGAAGTGACCTCAAGCTGGCTAGCTGTCCATGGTCCATCAACTGTAACGAATGACACGCCTGATATAGCCTGTCTTACCCTGGTCCTGTGTACACAAAGCAAACCTGACTGCCAAATGTGAATCTACTGAGCAAAGCTTCCTGTCGACAAAGCACTTGACATTCAGCATGTTGGTGTTGTGCGACGAACAGCGTACAAAAGGGCGTCTGAAAGTCAAAAATTTGGGGGGTGTCGCTGGCTGGGCGACTCGCATGCTTCCATTTAGTCTTGTGGGCAGCGACTAGGGGAGAGGGGCCAGCCTTCCCGACTTACTGCCTCCGACCTACGATCGGCACGTGGTTTCCCAGTTGCCGGGCAGACGGAGTTCCTCCTAAGAGGCCTACTTAAGTAGGTGCGCTGCTCGCATTATAAAGACTTACTTTTTAAGGAGGGTACGGGTATGGGTCACCCCTGGGCCTGCATGCGCCACTGTCAATGTGACACTGTCAATGCGACAGTGCGAGCCAAGTCAGGTCGAAAGCTTGCCTGCACGTTTGCCAGCTGCTTCGCGTCTGCAAACCAATGGCTGCGTCAGTGAAGTATCAACACAAACTATCAGCAGTCCTTCGGTGATCTTTCACAACGATGGCCGCATCTCAAACTGATCATGGACTGCTGAGAAAAGGTTGCAGCGGTTTGCCGTGTCGATACAAGATAGATCTACGTGGGGCGGTGATTGATAGCGACGAAGGAACTACTCTATGCAAAGTGTACGACACCACTACACGGGACTTGCTGTCTTGCGAGAGGCTGGACAAGATCACGCTGCGTAGACCACAGGCGGTGCTCAGGCTGCAGAAGGTCCGACATACGCTGCATCAGTAGTGTCACATGATGTGAGCGAGTTCACTTCTGGAGATATCCTTGATATCTTGCGAACTTGCAGGCACTTGCAGCACATGCGAGGGTCAGCGAGCATCCTAACATTCTTACCCTGGTCGCGACGTACGAAGATGAGGATTTCGTTTACATTCTCCGTGAGCTTTGCCATGGCACCCCCCTCTTTGTTACAGCAGAAGTCCAGGATGGGTATGCAAAACCTGAACTGTTGGCGAAGAAGCAAGCGTTTCAGTTGCTGTCTGCAATATACTATTGCCACGAGCAAGGTATGCTGCTTTTCTACTTCTGAGGTCAGCCTCACCTGCAGCCATGCTGGTTGGCTGCAACAGGTGCTTGACTGCAGGAGTCTGCCACCGCAACATCAGTGGTGACACTGTCTGGCTCAAGGATAGCGCTGGTGACGCTGAGATCAGGCTAGGGGGTTTTGAAGACAGCGAGATTTGCAAGACCGGCCAGCACATCTCTACAAGAGCAGGACGTATCCAGTACCTGGCACCTGAGGTCTTTGTTGGCCACTCGGCTTTCCCTATAGACATCTGGGCTTGTGGTGCAGTTTTCTACCGCCTGCTATCTGGCCACTTTCCTTTTGGCGGGGAATCTGGTGAGATGAAGCATATGTCCAGTGATTGCAAACCTGCTTGAAATCCTGAATGACAAATCACAGTCCTGAATGATGCACGTGCAAGATGCAGAAAGCTCCATAGCCGCTGCCATCCTGACCCAGAACAAGAGGCCAGAACTCAGCTCAGCGCCATGGGAGGAGATCAGTTCTGATGCCAAACATATCCTGAGGCTCATGTTTGCCCGCAAAGTCAGTCAAAGAGCAATAGCCAGGCAGGCCTTGCAACACCCATAGTTCTCTGATCTGTCTCCAGGTAAGGCCAAGTATGATGCTCATCTTGCAGCTACCATGTTTGGCAGGAAATGACCCATGCTCTGGCTGGCCTCAGGAGCTGGGGGCGCACTTTCACACAACTTGTTCTTTGTGTAATGCCATGCTCTATACAACTGGCCAAATTTTGCCAGCTGCTCCTTTCTGAACTGAAAGTGACACTTTGATAAAAACTTGGTGGCTCTGCAGATGTCAGCATGTCACATGTGCTGCAAGCAGTTGGTCCAACTGCCAGCAACAATGGGAGACCTGCTGCCCGTGGTAGGAGCAGAAGCGCCCAGCAAGTCAGGACTGCCCACCCTGTGCCTGCCAAGCGCAGTGCGTCTGCACACAGAGCTGCAGGGAAGCGCGAACATGCACATGCACAAGATGGGGAGCCACAGGTGAGCTGGTTTGCCTTGCTGTGTCATGCTTTGCCTGTGTAGTACGCCTCTCTCTTGATGTCACTTTCCTGCACAATAGACAATCGAAAGCTGTTGAGTGCAATATCTGCAAAGCTGGTCATCCCGATCACAAGTGTCTTTGTATATGGGTGTGACTTTGGTGACATGTCTGAGTAGTGCAGTTGGCATCAGAACTTGCCGTGCAGTGTACAAGGCTGTGAATGCTTCCTGCAGAGGACTTAGCTTGGCTCGATGTCATTGCTTTCATGTACTGGTCCAGGCTGTATACCCAGTGTCTATTCCTTGCAGGCTGATCAGAGGCTACCAGCTATTGGCATGCGAAGATCAGCACGCCAGGTATCTTACTTGATGACCTATTCCTCAAGTTGATTGCTTTTCATATTGTGAGTCAGCTATGCAGCAACCAAATCGTCTGTGCTTTGTGCAACTTTGCACATTGTGCATTTGTGCATCGTTCATGGCATTCTGCAGCATATCTTATGACAAACACCACCATGTGACAATGCCACGGCTGCCATCAGGAGTCTGTAAGGCCTTTCTTCAGCATTCAGGACAACAAGTGTTGGCATGTGACACAAGTGTGATTTGCTTACATGCAGGCTGACAATGCTGTCAAGCAACAAGAGAACGCAGTGGCCACACTGGCTAGTTTGCGCCAGCAAGCACAGGCACTGGAGGTGGCCGAGCCATCAGAACCTCTTCAGACAGATGCTGAGATTCTGATAGGCTTTGCCCAGACCTGCCAGGCGACCACCCTGGCTGCGTGCAATGGGTCTTCTGAAGGCAGAAAGACCAACTCTGCAGCCAAGCAGGCTGGACAGTCAACCATAGCACACAGTAACAGTCTGGCCATCCCAGACCACAGTGTCCCTTCCTTTGTGGAAGCTGCACCGTTGACCAGAGACCTGGTCAATATTATGTCCCCTGAACCTGAAAAGCAAGCCAAGTTCCATGAAGCACTAAAATCAGCTGTACCAAGGTTCCTCGGCCCTGGCAGCAAAGCATTGGACGGTCAGGCAGTGCCTCATCGCTTGTATGACCATGCAGACAGCGCTGCTGCTGCAGCAGACACCATGCGCAAGAAGCCCACCACTAAGCAAGCAGCTCTTCCAGCTGCCATACCCAACAGTAGTGAAACGCAGCCAAGACCATCAACTGACAAGTGGAAGAGACTGCTGCCCAACTCTCCTGCAGCAACAGGTGACCCCTTGTTGGACGCAGCCCTGCGCCTCAACAAGATCCATGATGAGTGCATTATAGCACAGATAAACTATGATAACAGCATGACAGCTGCAAGTCAGCACAAGCTGCCCAGCGGGGTACAGTACCCCCCACATTTCCAGCAGCTTACAATGATTGACCAGAAGAGAGTGGCTTCAACAACGTCCATTCTTCAGCAACAGCAAACCAACCTGAGACTCAGCAAGGATTCCTTCAGGGAAGTGCTGAACCAGCCACAGAAGCCCGTCTGCAAAGTACCAGAGCAGGCATCAAGCCTCGATCCCAGCAAGGGGCCAGTTGCTCAGGGCAATGGCTCATCTGCTGCTAGAGGCAGCTCCACCACTCCCTCTGCTAACCCCGCTGGTGAGCACAGTGCTGACTCCCTTCTTTCCTACCTGCTCCAATACGCCGTGCATCAGTGGAATATGACAGCACCTGCCGCATTTTCCATCACAAGTGTTTATGCCTTGGTATGCAGTGGCGGCCATAGCATGACCGCCACTGCATAGCATTACAAACATAGCACTAAGTGTGGACAACTACTCTGTCTTCGCTGTCCATAGTGTCTATGGCTAAACTGCCTGGTCCTTTGTCTGCAGTGACTAGGACGCATCCTTCTGAGTCGGCAGCTGCATTTGGGAAGGGAGGCCCCGCTTCAGATGTAAGAGAAACTGCTGTCTAGATGCTTCATCAAATTTGTTCCCCGTCTGTCAATTTGAGCTCCAAATCTGCTGGCAAATGACCTGCATGACTCAGATAAAACATGTGAAGTAACGTTCCAGGCTGGCAGCTCAGACCAAGGTACACCACCAGCATGTCCTTGTACACTAGCACATGATCTATCAAGTGTTTGTCTTGGTTTGTCGTGCAGGCACCTCTCACCAAGTCCCTTTTCAGGCTGTCTGCAATAGCCAGGGCCAAAAAGCTCTTGCAGGAGCCTTGCAAGGGTAAGTTGCTGTTCAATGTAGCTTCTGGCTGCTATACAGCATGCTGCGCATTCCTTGCACATGAGCAAGTACAGTGACTTGCAGTGAGGCAATGCATGCCAATGTGTGCCTGCTGATCTGTGCATGTAGCAGACCAGTTGTGGACTGCAGGCTTCTGCAGGCCTGCAACCTGTTACATGGTTTGATTGTGCTTTCCTCGTTTGGGCAAAAGTTCTTCTTTTGAATATGATCTTTCTGTCTGTCTGTTTAGCTGCAGGATGTGCAGCATACTTTGCAGTCTTGTTAGACTCATGCACAGACAATGAGCATGCTGTCACACGGCAACTGCCTCTGTTCACACAGCAATTGCCTGTGTTCACACTAAGCTGTTACTTGCAGGCCAATGATCTGCCCACAACCATGCACACCCAGGGCGGAAATCTGTGCCAGGAAACAAGAATGCATTTCTTAGATGGACTCTATGGCCCATCTGGTCTGCATGTAGGTTGCATCTGATACCATTGGCAATAAAAACCTGAACCTTAACTAGCTTGAGACGTACATCAGACGACATTTTTCTTGCAGTTCTTATGCGAGTACAATTTGCTGAGCGAATTGGCAGGTGTGCCAGCAAGATTTTGTTCAATGGTAAGCTGTAGTGATGGCCCACCAGGTGTTTGGGTGCACATGGTGAACAGAAGCCTCTCCCTGCCGTTCAATTATCCGACTGGTTGCTGAGCAAGCTTGGCAGTGTTGCTACGACACAGCTGTGATTAGCAATGCAGAAATTTGCATGCTCCTATTGCATTCAGGATCCTGTAATTTTCCAGCGCAGCAGCAAAGGCTATCTGTCGATATGTACATAACTCAGCAATACACAAACAAACCACACTACAATGACTTAAAGTAGGCAACGCATTCTTTGTGAATGCGTCCATAGTCTGCATACAGGCCAGCTGCCTAGACACTACACAGCTGTGTTTTCTGCACCAGATTCCCCAAAAAGCTGACTCCAGGAGTTTGTCCTGGACATCAGCTTGTTTGCGGCAGTGTATGATGACAGCTTGGTGCCTGGCAGATTGCTTGCGTGGGCTCCACCAAGACCCTGCACTGGCAAGGTTCTGTTAGCTTACGGTCTCATCAGCATGCATCCATTACACATGCACAAAGCGTTCGGAACCGCCTGTCTTGTTGTGTCAGCAGCATCAAGCTGTATGACGCCACACATCCCAGCATTCAGGAAATGTACATATTACACATGATGAACATGGACAAGTCAGCTTGATGCATGCAGTCACAAGGTTCTTGGATGTCACTACTGGATCCCATGACCAACAATGGCTTTATGAGGATGCGACCAACCAAGTGCAAAGCAAAAACAGCAACATGGACACAGGTCCATTGTATGTGGATGTGCTTGCCTGCAAGTCTAGCTCTACAGGCTGAGTATCATGCGCCCCTTGAGTAAGCACATTCTGCTTGTCAAGGCTGTCATCAGCAGGCAGGCTCCCACTTGCCCTCGTGCATGCACCTTCCCTTGCCTAGGGCAGTGTTCTGATGGCCTCGTGTCACAATCATCAGGCTCAGTGGTGCCAGGTGGGCATGCCTGCTGGAGTGGGCAGGGCCCTCCATGCCCAGTGATGAGCAATAGCATAGCTGGCCAAGCTGCAACACAAGAACCCAAGTCTGTACACAATGCAGTCATAGCTAAGGATTGTTCACATGTTGGTGGGAAATCCAATGCGCTATGGTGTAATCGTGTCAACCAAGATGCTTCCAAGTCACTCAAAGCTACTCCCAGTCACTCAATGCAACTTCAAACAATCACTCATTTTATGCATGGCAGTATGGGGTGTGGGGCCAGTTGCAACTCATCAGACATCCTGGCTTGGAAGCACAGGTGTCACAGCTGATGCTCAGCACAGGTGAAGTCTACTCAGAGCTGTACGGCAAGTTACTGAGAGTTGCTTGTTACTCACTGTGACCTGTCCTCAATGGTTGCTGGACTGTAGCCTTGGCCCCTCCTGAGCTTGTGGCTGAGTGCTGTGCAATGCTGGTGTCTGGCTTGACACAGTTGATAGTAAGTAAGACACCGTAGTGGGCAAACTAAACATTTCAGATCCATCAATATGCTTCAATTCAACTCTTGTAGCAACACCAAAGTTCTTCAGTGTAGCAACCACAGCACTTGAGCACTCTATCAAACTCACAGAATGACACTACTTGGCAAAAACATGACACAACAAAGCTACTCCTGCTTGAGGTGTACTTGTAGCTGCAGCTGCAAGACTTTCTGCTACATCTTGCATCTGATGATCAATTACTTGATCTCTATCAAGCTGCTCCATCAATGCATTTGCTACTTCGACGTGCAGACCAACTACCTCTCCCTCAAACAGCACTATCGCTGTACCAGAGTCCCCCGCCCAGCATCTCACATCATAAAGCAAATGGTGGCGTTTGTCAGACAGCTTACAACCATACGCAGGCATGAGGCCATAATCCAGATGAGTATCCTGTTTGGAATCCACCAATTCCTTTTGCATTCCTGCTTGGAAAACGCACAGGGTTAGAAAGGCTCCAATCAATTCATCCATTAAATTGCCTCGAAATCGTCTGACGGTCAGGTGATCTCTGTGTTTGTCAACGCTACAGTGCAATAACGCATAATCATACTTCTTAGAACGTGTCCCTATCTCCATCTGCAAAGTTTTCTCTGCTGTTCTTATTGTCAGCTCGCTGCCTTTCCTGCATCAACAAATCTCAATATGTACTTGCCCTGGGAAGGCTGCTGTAAATAGGTAGCTCTCTTTACCTGTGTGATGGCGGTAGGTTGTGATCAGCTGTCACTGCTTTTCCTGGCAAGTAAAAGAACCCTCCACCAACAGCCAATCCATTCACCATCACCAAAAACACGCTTTTTTCCAATATTGCCTTGCCTGACTCCGATAACAGAGGTGCTCTGCCTTGACCAACGCCTAAAGACAATTCCACGTGACCGCATTTGGTATTCTCCAGACTCAATACCACACTTTTATCTGTCACAAGCAAAGCAAGTTACCTTCTGGGGCAAGCTCAAGAGTGTATTCTTGCTTGTCATCCAGCAAATCATCACCGCTCAAAGAGCAGTGATGATTTGCTCCTGTATAACTCTGCAGATCGCCCACATATCCACTTGCTTGTAAACGCTCTAGGATCTCTTTCGCTGTCTTTGGGGGATTGATGTAGATCTTATTATCTCGACAAGTACCATCCGTTCCGACTACCCTTACATTGATGCGCGAATGGTTCATGACACACCACGTCCGACTTCGTCCCAGCAAAGACCTAGTTGCGTCGCGTTGTCGCTTCACTACACGATGCTTCTTTAGGTTTTGGTTTGCAGGCTGGTCAGAGTGGCCTGCATCGAGTTTTACTAGTGTCTCTCCGATACTAGAATTTCTGACAAATCAGATCACTCTAAAAGTCTCAGCGGCAGAGCGGTTGAGCATGACGCATGCTTTCCTACATGTCGAAGCCAAAGCGAGTGCAGGATGAACGCACGCACGCACGTTGTGATGTGCATGCAAGTTGCATGATGCATTCACAGCGCTAAAGCTCTATAGCTATGAAGCTGGACTTGATACTTAATCTTTAAACAGCCTGAAAAACGGGACTAAACCAACCTTCAGGCATGCTCACGGCGAGCAACCACTGATCTTACTTTTCTGCGAGAGTCGATGCGGTTTCTGCCTGCAGCATAAGCATTGCGACATCTTGCCTGAGCCTTCCCTATCTTGACGGAAGAGCGAGGTATGCGTCTACTTACCCACAGAATCATCGTTCCCAATCAACAAGGGTGTAGCACAGAGGTGCCGATTCCAGATCCTGACTTCTGCAGGTTGGTGCAACTGGCACTTAAAAGGCTTCTGGTTCACAGCAGCCAAGTGCCAAAGGTGACAGCTTCAACACTGCCCCAATTTCAGCTTTCGTCTTTGTCTGCCTATCACCACATTGAGGCAAATGCTCAGTCAGCCGCTGACATCGTTGGACAGCCAACCACAGCACGCAGTGATCATTTGGCCATCTCAGAGCACATTGCCCCTTCCCTTGCAAAACCGGTGCCATTAACTGACTAGAGAAATCGTCAATGTCATGTCCGCTTTCAAGCTATCTTTGATGCTTTGGAGAAAGCGGCTTGCTTTGAAACTTCAGGCTTTCAGGCAAATCATAGCTCAAGCATCAAACATAGCTGTACCATGGTCTCTCAGTCTTGGCATCAAAGCATTGACTGACCAGGCAGCACCTCACCACCCACATGATCATGCAGACAGCGCAGCTGCTGCTTTAGACAACATTTCGGTTATGTGCAAGAAGCGCATCAGTAAGCAAGCAGCTCATCCAGCTGCTACACCCAACAGCGGTGAGACTCAGCCAGACAAATCAAATGTCGATTGGAAGAGACTGTTGCCTGCCTTTTCTGCAGCAACAGTTGACCCACTGCTAGACGCAGCCCTGCGGCTCAACAAAAGCCATAAGGCCTGGTACTTGACGCCTGCTCTGATGCTTTGCAGGCAGGCTGCTGTGGCTGATTCAGCACCTCCCTGAAGAACTCCCTGCTGAGTCTAAGATTGGTCTGCTGTTGCTTGAGAGTGGCCGCTGTTGAGGCCACTCTGTTCTGATCCATCATTAGGAGCTGCTGGAAACGTGGGGGGTACTGTACCCCGCTGGGCAGCTTGTGCTGACTTGCAGCTGTTTTGCTGTTGTCATGATTAATCTGGGCAATAACACAGTCTTCGTGGCTTTTGTTGGACTGCGTCATTGCCCAGATCAACAAAAGCCACAAAGACTGCGTTATTGCCCAGATTAAGTATAGTAATAGCAGAATAGCTATTGACTCACACAAGTTGTTCAGGGTACAGCACCTTCCATGTTTCCAACAGCTCCTGAAGATGGGTCAAAATAGAGTGGCCTCAACAGCTTCCTCTCTCAAGCAACAGCAGACCAATTCTAGTCTCAACAAAGAGTCATGCAGTGTTGAAACAGCCACAGGAGCCTGCCTGCAAAGCATCAGAGCAGGCATCAAACACCTATCCCAGCAATGGGCCAGTTGTATAGGGCAATAGGTCATCTGCTGCTAAGGGCAGCTCTATCACACTATCTGCTACCGCTGCTGGTGAGCACAGTCACAATTTCATTCCTTCCTACCTGTTCCGATACACCATACGTTGATGTCGGTGTGACAAGTAATAACTGCCCCACCACAATTGTGTATGCTTTGGTCAGCATTGAATAGCAGAACAAACACATTGCATGTATACTAACTAAGGACAATTACTCTGTCGTCGCTGTCTATGGTAAGCTTCACTGACTGGTTTTCTGTCTGCAGTGACTCCCCTAGGACGCATACTTCTGAGACGGCAGCTGCATTTGCAAAGGGAGGCCCGGCTTGAAATGTAAGGAAACCTGCTGTCTAGATGCTTCAGCAAATGCGTTCCCCGTCTGTCACTTTGCGCTCCAGATCTGCTGGCAAATGTTTTGCATATCTCCCGTGAAAGTTGTGAAGTATTGTCCTGTGCAAGCAGTTCAGTACAAAGGTGATACACCAGCATGTCCTTCCTCACCATCACATGATCTGTCAAAGTTTTGTCTTGGTTTATTGTGCAGACAGCCTTCACCAGAACCATCTTTCTTCAAGAAAGCATACCATGCGTCCATGAGAGTGAGGCCAAAAGCACTCGCAGGAGCCTCGAAAGGGTGAGTTGCTGTTCAATGTAGCTTCTGATTTCTACCAGAAGGATCCTTGTACAGTGACATTCAGTGAGGCAATACATGTCAATGTGTGCCTGCATGTAGCAGACCACTTGTGGACTGCAGGCTTCTGCAGGCCTGCAACCTGTCACATGGTCTGACTGTGCTTTCCTCATGTGGGTAGATCTTCTTCTTTTGTATATGATCTTTCTGAAGCTGCAGCCATGTACTCTGTCTTGCTGTTTAGCAGGATGTGCAGCAAAGCTTGCAACTGATAGACTCATGCCAGACAATTAGCATGCTGTAAAATGGCAGCGACGCCTGTGTTCACGCTAAGTTGTTACTTGCAGGACAATGGTCCACCCATCATACTGCACCGTCAGGGCTAAACTTCGGAGACCAGTGCCAGCAGGCAAGAAATCAGCTCTGACATGGGTTGCATGCTCATTTGGCTTGCCTTCAGTTTGCGTATGATGTTTCAATTGACAACCAATCAAACGTTCGCACTTGGCTAGCTTGAGAAGTGCACCAGCTGGAGACATGGTCTTACAGGCCTCCCTAGCTTTTATGTGTTCAATATGCTGTGCGAATTGAAATGCGCCAGCAAGGTCATGTTCAATGACAAGCTGTAATGATGGCCTGCCAGGTGTTTGGTGGACAGAAATCTGACCCTGCTGTTGACTCACCCAACTTAGTTGCTGAGCGATGTTGGTATCAAACAGCTGCGATTAGCAATGCAAACATCTGCATGTTTCTTGCGCATGCAGGATCCTGCCTTTGTGAAGCGCAGAAGCAGAAGTGGAGAAGCAAAGACTGTAGGTCCATATGAAAAAGCATTAGTGGATAATTCAGCAATACACTAACAAAACATACTGAAATGACAACTGATTTAAAGCAAGGCTTGGCGGGCTTCTTCAAATGACGCGTCCAATATGCAGCACACTGTTCATGTCTGTTGTGCACACTAATTTGCACTGCAAACGTACAGGCCAGCTGCCTAGACCTAGACGCTACACAACTGCTTTTTCTGCACCAGATTCACCAAGAAGCTGACTCCAGGAATTTGTCCTAGACACCAGCTTGTTTGCAGCACTGTATGGAGACAGCTTGGTGCCTGGCAAATTGGACTCATGTGAAGCATATATGCACTTCATCTTCTTTGGAGGGTCCATGGCCATCAAAGCCGTCCTTTTGGTTTCATTGGCATCCAATGTCGCTTAATGCACCTGATACAACCAATAAAGCAGCGCTGCAATATGCGCTAAGGTCAGCAGTCAGTGACAGCCTGTCATACCTGTGGTTTTGCAGCTTGAAGACGACATCACGTTGCGCCATGCTGCAGCTGCGAACACGCAGATTGGCCAGAGTTTATTTTCAACAGTTAGCTGCATGTCTGCCCTTTTTGAGTGGTGGTTTTGGCATGTATGGTACATACCATGACAGACCTTGCAACACAGGTGTAGGCAGGCCATTTGCAAACATAGTTTGTGCCAAGCCTTGCAAAACGTTTGGTTAACCTTTGGCAGCACTACCATTAAGCTTGTGCCCAACACAGCTGTGTTAGAACTCTCAGTTTAATTTGGACGATTCCAATCAAGAGATCTCGAGAGCTCAGTACGAGATTCAACCATCACACCCACTAATCAACCGATACACATGTTTTGTGGACACAAATCGAAAGCATGCTGCAGCGCTTACATTGAAAAATTGTACAATTTGCATTCAACAGTTTTGTGGTTTGCCCTGTGGCACATGCACTGTGACTTGCTTGCACACCCAGTGCATAACAGCAAGGCCATATACCTACTTCGTTGGCTGATCCAATATTAGGATCATTCTTACAGCATACATCTGTTATGGGTCGACAGAAACGCATTCTCATTTCATGTTTGAAATTTACAGACGTTTTTGGTGACACGTCCACAGTTCACCATATCAGAAAAGAGTGTGACCAGAACCGGAACCAGAGAATACTTTGGCACCATAAGTGCCAACGGAAGCTGTACACAGGCCGCTCGGGCGGTCATAACTTGCAGACAACTAACAATAACCAACTCAAGAATAATACCTGTCCGGTAATAGGCCTAATCAGTCACTGGCCATAAATACAACCCATGACGGCATTGGCCTCTGCACATGCATCATATAAATCACAGAAATGATGTCTTGCAAAAGTAAAAGTATGGCACCAGATCTTGACCCCCTCACTGTAGTTTCAGGAAGTATGATTCCTCAGCAACAGATGGCTTTGCTCATGGAGAGCCCTGACTTGGCTGCAAGTACTGCGACCACGGGCTGGTGCCATTGTCACTGTAGCTGCTGCCAATCAGCACTGGTAGCACTTGGCAAACAACTTGTACTGATGCACAGCTTGTGCAAATGTCTTGATGGAGTATATCAGCGCCAGCCCAGTGCCATTGGCCTGCATGCTTACAGCACCTCACAAACATGCTGGTCAAAGCATGAGACATGCAGATTGCTACTGGTCACGCATAACTTGATGACTATAGCCACAGCAGTAACACAGAACTGCAACAGACAAGGGAAGAATGCACAGCGACGGTGCAAGCTGTTTGTGACGGACCTTGCAAGATCAAGCGAACAAAATGGCGTACGTCAGAAAGTGTTAGCTTACCACATAGAAGAGGATGATGAACCAGTTGAAAGCAAAAATCACTGCATGAAAGCACACAACCTCCTCAGTATGTATCAACATCAGTGCACCATATAGAGGGCAAACAGCAGCAAGCTCATTCACTGTTTTGGCAGAAGGAAATGATTGGACGCTGCATTGCCTGGCTGCAGGCTGCACACAGACATCCAGTGTCAGCTGCAGACAAGCAGCTGCCCAAAAGCTCATATATAGTCACTAGTGGATGTGTTTTCACAGCCGTACTCAGGCTACTTGTACAAAAGACAAGACAGTCAAGAGAGGACAGCCAAGTAATGCATCATGGGCACTGACAGAGGGCACTGACAGAGGGCACTGACAGAGGGCACTGACAGAGGGCACTGACAGAGGGCACTGACAGAGGGTACTGACAGAGGGGAGACATACGTTTCCAGCCAGTGTACTTTATCATCCATTTGAATGGAGACAGGGCCACCTCCTGCCTTGACTTCTTAGTCCTGCATGTGGCCATTCAGCATGCTGAGAAAGTCTAGTAACGATCTAGTCCAACTTGATCGCTAGCTGGATGAACGGGCGCATGAGTATGAGCTCAGGGAACAGCAAAAGAGTGAGTTGGGAAGGGGACTGGGGAGCGTGCTTGGTGCCTGAGTGAGGGGTGAGTGAGGGGTGAGTGTGGGGTAAGTGCAGGATGAGTGAGGGGAATCCAATGGGAGGGAGAACGGTAGGGAAAAGGGGCCAAGAGACAGCTGGGTGGGTGAGTAAGGTGTGCATGGCTAAAGTGGATGAGAGTCATGAGCTGGCTCATGCTCAAAAGCACAACTGATAATGTTAACGCAACGTGGCAAGCATGTCAGACCGTCTCATGTACAGAAAGCGCATTTGTAAGATGTGGTCGATGAGTTGCATATCATTATTGTACATATAGCAGGTGGCTTGAGCTACAGAAGGGCCTGTGTTGCCATGGTTCAGATTCTGAAGATCCTTTCCAAACAGGGTGTACAAGCGTGCACTTCTCAAGCATATGTCTAACTCTTGCCATTATGCCTGAGATGCAAGGGCGCATGAGGCGTACCAGTATGTAATGTTGAAAGCAAGGGCCGGCATGGCAAAGGCCACAATGGGACCACAGAGAGCCCCAATGACACTATTCAGAGTTCCCTGCAGTGCCTCCAAAGTCAGCATGTGACAAGAGCAGACAGCAATGATGTCATCCAGAGAAAGACACCTGAAGCTGCACACGCCCAATGCACTCTATGCGTCCAGGAAAGCATGTTGTGATGTAGGTAGTCTGTGCAAGTTGACTCATAAGGGCAGCATGATATGGCCAATGCATTTTTTTGAGAGTTCAACATCATTCTTGCGATGCTGTTCACAGGTTGTTATGCACTGTAACTAGCTTATCATACATGGCAATTCAGGTGATGCACAGGTTATTCCAGGTCAGTCAGGTCAGTGAGCGTACGTAGAAGGGCAGCATAATTCCTATGAGCCATGCCGCAAGAGCTGCATCACAAACAAAGAGACTTAGCACTGCAAGATTGGGACTACAACAGCCAACATGATCTGAAGCTGGTATGCTCAGCACATGCAAATGACAGGTCAGAAAGATACTGCATGACATGGCAGTTGTCTCTGAGATACTGATGAAGTCATGGTCCTGCATCAGTGCAGTTTGTGTCTGTATGCACAGAAACATTCACGCTAAAGGCAACATGTGTACACAAAGATTGCAGGTTGGGCCTGCAGGAAACGTAACTGCAACACCATTGCTGACTAATGCCTGCTCTTTGTCATGACAGTTTCAAGCATTTTGCATCATGTCATGCAAAAGTTGGTCAGCATATCATGCCACGCATAGATGGGAGGCACTTACTGATTGGTAGCCTGGAGGGGATACGAATGAAGAGTGACTTCTCATGGATACCCCATAGCTTCTCCCACAAGTAGAAGAGAGGGGCATTAAAGTAGATAAAGGCGCAGATCTGGTGAACAATCATGAGAAAGATGGATATGTTCATGGCCCATGTGTGAGGCAAGGAGCCATACACATTGCCTGCACATGAAACACTGAGCCATTAGTCAAGAGTGACATGACAAATGCATTTGACGTGTGTCAATCCTGTGGTCAACAGACATGTGGAAAACATGAACTTCAGAAACACAGACAGTCTTTGTATCGCAAACAGCTGTCATGGATGCAACCACATGTGGAACCTCACAGCAGCAAGATGCTAACACAATACCATATTGAGCATTGTTCTTGGGGTAGACCAGCTGCACGGCAGTCGAGTGAGGGACCGTCAAGGTGAAGATGTACAGGAAGCTCACAAATCCTATCCACCGATACTTCCTGCAAGGCAGACCTCAGTGATGTGGCAGATTGATGCAGGCAAAGGATACTTAGCAGGCCCCTCCCTGTCGCAAAAGATCTGCGCTCGACAACAGCAAGAACATTACGCATTTGCTGTTACACCTTGTCAACAGCAACACTGGCAGATAGTCAGGTTGATGATGGGTACGCACACACATGCATGCAGCATTGCAAGTACGCATGCAGGAGTGCAGAGGTGCAGCAGGGATACAGAGGCACAAAAGCACAAAGCTGCACTGCTTACTTGGGCACATTCATGCCGTCCATGACCTCAAATGAGATGTTGTGGCCGCCGAAGGCGACCAGCAACACACCAAAGCCAGTGTAGAATAACTGCAGAGTCTTGGGTGGCCTGCAGGACATGCGCATGCTGTCATCTATTTCCACTGTACTCACTGTACGAAGGGCATCAACTAGTACTACATGCTAAAATCATATACGTGCAGCCTTGCGAGGCATGCATTCTTGCCATCTTCCCACTGACAATCAGCCTGCAACTGGTGCACAGCTTCAAGCAAGAGGCAAACAAAATAAGCTGAATTACCTGAAACAAGCACTGCAGGCCCATACATGTCAGCATGCTCAGAAAACACAATGTACTTGACAGGGCTGAGATCTGACAAGCATAGATCCCAGTAAGCAACAAGCACCCCAGACGCCATACTTCTTGTGTGCGTGGTGGACTGTCCACCTATGCTGTCCTGTAAGGTTGCATGCATGGGGTTGCATCTATGCATTCATTCTGAGTGAGAGAAAGAAACAAATACGAACAGTTGCTTGACTACGGCGTAGTCGACAGGCTGATCAGAACTTCATGAAGTTCAACGGACGCAACAGAACATGGGAAGGCAGCTTACGCTGTGGCAGCTGGGTTCTGAATGCCGCGACCGCTGGTGGCTGCTGCTATCACAATCCACCACACCGTGTAAGTGGTGCCAATGAGCCCTATGATGTTGATGATGCGCGTATGCCGCAATGTTGGGACACAAACAGACAACTGCAGAATTGCGCCGAAGATGAATGCCCACGTCCTGCAGAAGATCAGTCATAGAGTATGCATTGCAATGCTGTAGAGCACCGTTGCAGTGTGCAAGATGCGCATGACATGCTGAAAGCATGGCAGCATGGCAGCATGATAATGATGCCATTGTTGGGGCAGGGCAGGGTTGAAGGGGGGGGGGGGGAGGGTGGGGGCACAGTTTATGGTGGAGACATATGACGGGACCAGCAGGGCATGCTGGACATATTCAACATAGAGGAGCGCACCTTTTGTCAAGAGAGGTTCGCCAGTAGTAGGCATCTGAGCTGCACGCAACCACTTGGGCTACGCACAGACCAAAGACATTCAGCATGACAAAGAAGGCTGTGACCCAACCCAGAGGCCGACCACATAGGTACCCCACCACCTCATGATACTGCAGACACATCATTCAAAAAAAAGTGAAAATAAATGACAGATGGTTGGACAAGAGGCCTGTCCTGAGGCTGTCTAAACCCATTAAGACTCATTTGAGCCCAAGAATAGTCATGGCCTTGCAGTCAGCAGCAGCGGCATACAGCTCACCTTGTTTCTGTGAAAGAATTCTGCCATATGAGAATGTACTCAGAAACATGTGACAACATGCATGAGTAGCCAGCAAATGTATGATGATGGACCACATAGGCTATGCTACAGTAATTGGCTGATTCAGTTCAATATGTCCTGTGTGATCCATCATGCAGTTAACACCCAGCACCAGACACAAAGTCAGGTTTTGATGATTCATTTGAGGCTGTACTGAAGTACTGTGCTCTACCACATCCACTTATGAGGCTGCACATGCTCACAGCGTACAGTTCCCAGAAAATGTGTGCAAAGCAGGCAGTATGTGCTGAGGCAGAGGATTGCTGGACTGCAGCGGCAAAAGCAGGATTGCCTGCTGGGGCCTCATCTCTCACAAAGACTGACCCCAACAGTTGTGGCGGAGGCCTTGCATTCAGAAGTAGGCTACCTGTGTGATCCTCTTGCTGGCGCCCTTTTCTCCATACCATTTATCACTCAGAATCTGTATACGCACTCAACATCAGCTATCTAGCCTGCAGGCTCAATGACACATGACGCTGTCTCAAGTCCTCTTGCAGACTCCATTCTGTGCCGTTCTTTGGTTGCACATGCTGGCGACAGGTATACTTGTCTTGTAAGCACAACAAGCTGGCAGTTAGGTCCAACAGTTGGACCCAAGACAACAATATGTGCACCGCGCAGCATGTATGCGCAGCATGTATGCGCAGCATGTACATGCTGCATAGTGAGCGATTTGCTGCACAGGGTGTAGCCGGTAGCGTCAGCACAACGTAGCACAGAGTGCTGATCTGCTACATTGGACTCTATCGCATTGCAGGTGTGTGCATACCAGGCGTCTCTTCCTTTCCTCATACAAGTGCACCAGCAGGACAATGGTGTAGGCTGAGATGAGGCCACTGGCAATGGAAAGCACCAGACCAGCTGCTAAGCCCATCTTGGCAAATGCATTTGGCATGGACAGCATGATTTGCCCAATCTGCATGACATCATGAGTCTCAAGATGTTTGCATTAATGTTGTTGTTGCAACGCAGCAGGCAGTATTGTATTGCAATATTGTTGTTGCAACGCAGCTGGCAGCATGCCAACTTGAAGCGTGCGTTGGCTGCCTTGGCCCTGATCTCCATGCAACAGCATGGCTGCAAGTTGGGGTTGATGAACAACAAGCTGCAGTCTGTGATAAGACATGGTGACAGGCCGCCTGAGTCAGCTAGTCAATGCTGTTCAGGAAGAGCTACAGCAGCTATGAGCACAGGGTGACAAACTCCATGTAGAGAAGCAAATGTGAGGTGGTCCAACTCTGACCTACATGCTGTAACTTGGCACAACACACATCATATGGTCAGTATCATGGCGCTGCTGTATCACATCATATAGATATACATTTCAGAACACATCAATGTTGAATGAATATTCAGAATTGAATGAATTGAAAGAATATACAGAACATCTTAGATTGCACAATTTGCGAACCGACCGGTGGAGCCGACCTGAGATGAAGCTGTGACCAGCAATGCATCGAGTGTTGTACCGCTGGAGCCCCCCAGCCAACCCTGCACACACAAGGTAATAGCTATTAGCGCATGGACCAAACTTTGGAGTGCAATGCTTCTTGCAACAAGGTCTTCATCTGGAGCTGCCGCAACATGTTTGCACATGTGCAGAGGCCCTTAAGGCCAAGCAGGCTGTTCCAGAGATCATAATGACGACATCGATGGGTTTGTTGAGAGTGGCAAGGGCAAAAAAACGCTGTTGGAAGGGATTTGGCACGTCGTACAGCGCACGGCAAGGGCCTCCGCCATCAAACACGAAGTGATCACAGTGTACAGGTTTTGGAAACTGTCATACCTGCCACTTGCCCCAGCGTCCTGTCCACTTGTCAGCGTAAGCACCGCCTCCGCGTGTTTGCTCGAACTTGTCGGCTTCCGCTTCTTCCTACGGGCAACGCGACGATCCCTACGCTGTTGCAACCACTTGCTGGCTACAGCTGATCTGCAGAGGAGCGGTGCAGCATTCACTGGACGCGGAAAGGCATTAGATTTCAGACGCATTACCAAGCGCTCCAAGCTCGAGGCCTGGATTGGGATGGATGGGTTGGCTATGGCTTGTTTGGTGTGTAGAGTGATCTGGTCAACGTCACCCTCGACCTTGAACGCCGCGACGGCATCTTGATCGACCATCGGAGAAAAACAGATTGAAGCACAACAGCTGCAAACTTCTGGCGCAGGTGCCGTGAGGTTGGATGTCGGTAGACCGGCTCAGTGCAGAAGTTGCGACCAGCTTTCGGCAGGATTGATGAAAACGCTAGTGTTGGGCCAATTCACGTGCCGTCACGGGCCAAATCGTGGCCCCGAAAGGAAAATGGGCCGCACGTGACTTTCGTGAACGATTACTCGTCGACGGATCAGTGGTGGTTTCACATGTGCACAGCCGGATTCATGTCGCATCTACAGATATATACCTCTTTGTTGCATGCCCATTTGCTCTGCCTTAAGTTCGCGTATTATGATGTTTGTCCTTGACAAGCAATCAAGCGTTCACACTTGGCTAGCTTGAGCCTTGCATCAGATACGTTCCTACAGGTCTCGTTAAAAATTTTGTGTTCAATATGCTGTGCGAATTGACAAGCACTTAAGTGCGCCAGCAAGGTCTTGTTCCATGACAAGCTTAGTGGACACAAATCTGACCCTGCTGTTGAATCACCCGACTTAGTTGCTGAGCAAGCTTGGCGATGTTGGTATCAAACAGCTGCAATTAGCAAGGCATTTTTTTGGCATATTTCATGTGCGTGCAGGATCCTGAACTTGTCAAGCGCAGAAGCAGAAGTGGAGAAGCAAAGACTGTATGTCCATATAAAATAGAATTGGTGGATAATTCAGCAATACACTAGCAAAACATACTATGATGACATCTAATTTAAAGCAGGCGAGATTCTTCAAATGATGCGTCCAATATGCAGACCAATGTCCATGTCTCTTGTACACACTATTTTGCACGACAAACATACAGGCCAGCTGCCTAGACCTAGACACTACACAGCTGCTTTTTCTGCACCAGATTCACCAAGAAGCTGACTCCAGGAGTTTGTCCTAGACACCAGCTTGTTTGCAGCATTGTATGGAGACAGCTTGGTGCCTGGCAGATTGGACCACTCATATGTGCAGTTCACTTTCTTTGGAGGCTCCATCAAAGCCTTCCTTTTGGTTTCATTGGCGTCCAATGTCGCTTTACGCAGCACCTGATACAGCCAGTACAGCAGCGCTGCGACATGTGCTAAGATCAGCAGTGCTACTATGCTGCGTTGCCGCGGCCACCAGCTGTACCCAGGCAGTGTCTCAGAGTCTGTATGAACTGCATCTGAACCTGCTGCAACAACTGCCTCAGCAGCTGCTGTGGTTGCTGCACTCACTTTTGGAATTGGGTGACCCAGAAGATGCCTCATGGACCTTGTCTATGTCTCACACTACTGCACAGCCAAGTGTACTTGAAGCAGGTGTGCCTGCTGAGAAGCCTTGGTTGTGCTCAGGCCTCAAGCAGGATCTGAGTCAACACCTGGTCCGGCACCACCGTCACAGGGCACCGCTTATAGGTGTCAGCAATCTTGGCTGCAATCTGATGCTTGCACTGCAACAAATAGGACCTGCTAATGTAAGCTGTATGTGTTGCTATGCAAGAGGCTGATGTGGATCAAATGGTTAATGAACACCATCAAACTTACAAAGGGCGCCTCACTGCGACCGACAACTTCAAAGAAGAATGCCTGGCAAGAACAATAGTGTTCTGGGAAGACCAGGTAGTGATCTGAGGCAGACTTGCCCTGGACCTACATAGCAGATCATATCTGAGGTGTCACAAAAGTGGGCAAACAATGATGCAAGGAAGAAGGAAAGCTAACGACTTGCCTGAAACACCCTGCGCTTGCTGCTTTCGGCTTCGAAACACCTGACACCTCCCTGATCGACAATCTGTAGACCCCTGCCCCAATTCTTGTCCAAAAGGAAGTTGCAGCTGCACTCCAAGGTTGTCTAGTAAGCTCAAGGGCTCACTCAGCTACTGTCAAAGCACAAGTGGTACACTTTTACCTGCTAAGCTGAGAATCGGTGACTGCAGGCAGTACAGTTACGTCAGCACGGTGGCAATCAAACAATGCATAGCATACTCATCGCAAAACAGCATTTGGCTTACTTGCAGATCCAGAAACCGATCCAGCGCAAGCTTGTGGAGTCAAAACCGCGTCGTATACTCTGCAATTCCACGTTAGATGAGCAATGCACCAAAAAATGAACACAGTTTGCTCAAAAAAGTATGAACCTTGCTATGCTCGGTAGTGGCTCCTGCATGAAAGCATTGGCAGGTGCGGTGCAGCCGAAATGACCTCCTTGTGGCACCAAACAACAGTACGAGTTTGCCTTGGGCAAACTGAACGGTGTCTTCTTGGCACACACACCACGCGATACGCCCTTTGTACGCGGAAGGGTAGCGGAAAGGCAGCAAAAAGCTACGACATCGACTTGCGGATGTCGCCGTTACAGCTAGGGTTCCGCAGCCCTAGGAAAATTTGGCTTCAATGGCAGGTCTGTTTCCAAAAGCTGCTTAGGGTTGTCTGGGATGTCAGAGAGGTATTCTTGTGAGTGGTGTTTGAGAGGTAGTTGCCAACCCACCTTGCAGCATTGTGATGCAGATATCAAACAGATAGCTCAAGATATTGAATGGCTAACATACTAGAGCAAGTCATTTGATTTCAGCAGGTTTGCAGTCGACATGCATTTCGTGCAGACTTTAGCAGCAGCCTTGACGTACAACTGCACCACCACCTTGCTTCCAGGCCCTCTGCCTTCCAGAATCCAAATGTCAAAAATTACTGTGAGCTGCAAATCTGCGCTCAGCCTCAATGTGGCCTCAAATTGAGGCATTTGTGCCGCAGCCCAGGGAGTGATAGGTGCCCAGCGACCCTAGAGCTGATGCCGCCTGAAGATACATACTTAATGTTTGCACGCCTGGTTTACAAGCACGGTCAGGAAGGTTAGCTTGCAGAGACAGCAAGCAGCCTTATATAATGTCAGAGCAGCTAGTATCACAATGATCGTTTTATTGTGTTCACTTTCACATCTGTCAAGCACAAGTTGCGTATCTTCCGCACAGCAGATGAGTCAGTGAGTGAGTGAGCGAGCGAGTGAGTGATCAGTGAGCCAGCTCTGACATAAAGTCAAAGGGGACATCGCATCGCTAAGATTTGCGCAGCATAGAGAACAAGATGCTGATGTGAACAGCAAGAGGTGGCTCACCTAGATGCCACTGAGATGGGGCAGCTCATGAGGCAAAGGCTTCTCCTGGAACTCATTGCTGCAGCAGCAACAGGCCAAGCTGAGTCAGTAATGTCGCAACATTTTGCAATGTACTTTATTTAGCTGGCATCGATCCTGAGCAAAACACTAGCACACAGATCATGCTCAAGCAGGTCTGTGTCGCGACAAAGGCATGGCGCATTACAGCAGAGCAATGTGCAGCATGCAACCCTAGGTTGTGTTTGCATCATGGTCCGTAATCAAAAACAGGAGACATGCCTACATCACTGTGCTAACACTGCTGTTTTCAGCTCATGCTTGCAGCAGCCTGACTTTGGCAGCACACTGATCTTGAAGCTGAGTGCTTTGACAAAGCGCTGTATAACAGCTGTCACTGAAACAATAAAACCAGTCTGATCACAGCAGGGAACTCACTCATAGGTGTTGTGGCAGTGAAGGGAGCTGGGGCAGGGCCCGATCCCCGCGGCACCCTGATAAAGCCCTCTGTGGGCTTGGCTTGGAAGAAGGAGTTGTAGGTGGTGTGCTTGTCACATGCCTCACTCAATGGCTGCACCACTGTCACCCCTGACAACACCCAAAACATGTTGGGCAGCGGGATAACTCTAGATTGTTTGGTCGCTAGATTGTTTCTGGTTTGCTTGCAGTACTCAGGTGGAGGATCCAAGACCCATTGTGTATCTTGCGCTTGCTTGCATGGGTCATTTGCCTGATTTGAGCTGCACTGCACATACCTGATGACACAGCTACGCTGTGACTTGTTGCATGCACACAAGGCAACTTGCATCATGTCAAGATTTTGACGCTTGCAGTGAGTGAGCTGTACTAGCAATTCCTCCATGCTTGCAGCCTGTGTCAGGTCTGTAGATGCAGCTGCATTACAATTTGCTGCTAGGTAGAAATTCCCCATGTACAACCACGAGGACAGAAACCAAGTTTGACTTGTGTGTACTATGCACAGTTGCTTGTCCAGAGGTCATGACATGCACAGAAACAGGACGGGTGATATAGACTGGTGTGTTACCTGTTGGCCTCACATAGCTGGAAGGCTTTGGTTGATACTCCACTGCATTTGTGGTAGTGAAGGTGTCCCCAGCAAAGTCAAGTGCTGGCGCAGCAGAGATGCGGCGCACAGCGTAGCCTTTCTTTTGCGGTGGTGGTACACCCCAGTAGGGGTAGAAATGCTGATTGGTGGTTTCTGAGGAGACAGTGGGCAGCTTCTGCATGTGCCCATTGGAGTTGCCCATCGATGCTTGGTTGCCGTAGGTACCTATCTGATTAAATGTGAGAGACTTGGGAAGGTACTGATTGTCGTACTCTGTGGAAGCTGTGAAGGGCACTCCTGTGACTGGGGCAGCAGGCTGTGGAGTGTGTACTGGAAGCTCCTGCAATGCATCATGCTTTCTGAAGCATTTGCAAAATGTCAACAGAACCTGAAATGGTGCATCAGCGCTTGCAATTCTGGCATGATGTCAGCCATGTGCAACACTGCTGGTCTTTCCTGAGGTTTTAAAGCAGCTTGTTACAGGCAGCATTGGACATATGTCAGTGATGATGGTGCATGGGAGGTAGTCACCTTCCGAGGATAATGGTCAATATAGCTTGTTTGGGGCTCAAAGTGAGCGCTGCCATCTGCAAAGTGCTGCTGAGCTACATAGCTGTTGGCTGTTACGTGCGTGCCCACTGCACTGCCATGCTGTGAAACACCATAGTTGCTGAGCTGCGTTGTACCACCCAAGCAATGACACCTCCTGTTGGTCCCTCTAGCTGCAGGTGCTGCATAATCTGAGTCCATGTTTAGCACTTGTTTGGTCAGATTGACAGCTTCCACACTAGATAGCGCCGGGGGCTGAGGCCGAGCAACAAGGCTTGTAGCAGTAGGTTGGCAGGCGCTGCTGTGGTAAGGCAAGGCTGGCTCAACACTGTTAACAATACAGATGTCTCTTAGCGTTGCTCTTCGCAAATTAATCCACCAAAATAACACGCAATTTGCGAGGCAGTGCAGCTCTTCCTTTCTTCAGTTTAGAAACTGCGTCTGACATGTACAGGTGACGGCGCTTGATGTGAGCTGTCTCTGTATCCTACTTGCGCAATTCAAAGCCGAGGGCATCTGAGCGAAGTACTGATCAACGGAGACAAGGGAAACCGTCGCTCAGGAGAAATATTGTCCACATTGAGTCAAGGCTGGCGTTTCGCAATAACGCCAGCAGCAGGAAAGATTGGCTTGTGCTCGGGACAAAAGACTTTGTCGACGCCACGGCTTATGTGCGCGATTGTGGTTGGCAGCAGCAGACCACTTCAACCATGCTTCCTCGGCCGATGGCACTGTCGGCTGCAGCCTCTTGTCTGTTGTGTGAGCCTCCAGTGGGCTGGTAATCCAGACCTCCGCTATGCAAAAGCAAAGTACAGTCTGCGACGAAAGTCACAAAATACCTCATCAGCACTGTGCCGGCAGGCGAGCTCTTGCTGAGATGCTGTTGCAGTCTCTGGTCAAGCTCATCGCTACAAGTTGCTGTGGCCTACAGGCAACAGCACCAGAGAAAGATGCGCTTGTCGTGCGCAAGGTCTCTTTAGAAGATTTGGCGGCGGTTGTAGAGCTGTTGGCTGTCTCGGCAGCCTGGTCATTGCCAGACTTAGAGGCAAGCATGTGCATTGCTGTGCTCAGTGCTCGTCTCAGACAGCACCAAAAACAGATTGACTCTACGTGTGTACCAGCATTGATTGTGGGTGAAGTCTGCATGGTCTTTGGTTTCAGCTGATGGAAACAATGCAGGCCACTTTGCAGCAGAGTCATACTTTGGCGCTGCTCGCAACCACTGGGCCTAACAGTGCTGGCTGCATCTTAGCCTGGCTTCTTGATGATGAACTGCAAATTCTAGATATTGTAGTACATCCTACACATAGACGTCAGGGGATTGGAAAGGCTTTGCTCAGAGTGCTGTTGACTCAGGCACAGGAAAGGGGCTGTACAGTAGCCATGTTGGAGGTCAGCAAAGACAATGCTGCAGCTGTTCAGCTGTATCACCAGCTGGGGTTCCAGCAAGTTCATGTGCGCAAAAGCTACTACAGAGATGGGTCTGACGCCCTGCTGATGAACACATGCGTGTAAAAAATTGAGACACCAGTTGGGCTTTCACAGCTGCACAGGCAGCAATAGGCACACCACAGTCTCAACCTTTCAATGAGTGGTCTTGACTTTCGGAGGCGTAACTGCTCGATCATTGCCGGTCAACGTCGGTCAACGATGTCGATCCTGCCGAATACATCAGGTCGCAACATCGGCACCATATCTCGCAGCAAGTGGCCAGCACACAGCGTGAACGGGTCCAGCTGTAGCTGATATGTCTAGGGCCATCACCGCTCAAGCGAGAACACCTCTGCTGTCTGCTCAAGTAGCTCATAGCGATCATGCCTCGTCCATCAACAAAGCGCACAAGGACTGGGAAAATCCCCAGGTGTATCAACGAAACAGGCTTGGCAGCCACGTGCCGCTTGTGTCGCATACACAGCAGTCGTTTGCTCTGACTCAATTCTCAGACGCTGCCCAGCCCTTAGCCTCCAACGTGATCTTGCTCAGCGGTACACAATGGCGTTTCAACCTGTTCGAGATGCCGGAGAGCGTGACGCCAGACTTTCATGACCCATCTTTTGACTCCTCTCAATGGTCAAAGGTGACGCCTTGCAGTTGGTTGATCCCCGTGGCTGTCGCAAGACCAGACCACTACTTCGCTTTCGCAAGTGATCAGGCCCTGTGCAGATCCAAGTACCCAGCAACTGGGAATGTCAAGGCTTTGGGACGCCCATCTACACCAACATCATTTATCCGTTTCCTGTCACACCACCATATGTCCCCAAGGACAACCCCACCGGGTGCTACACTCACACTTTTGATATTGCCGAAGACTGGACAAACAACAAAAGGTCAGCTGCAATAATCAGCACTCTGCTGCTTAGTCCAATCTGGTCCAGGAAATCATCTGACTCAACAATGCGTTCATCTCACACTAGACCTGAAGGACCTCACTGGCGTTGTCCAGGGTATTCCTGCAATTTGAGGCTGTGGGCTCTGCATTCTATTGCTGGGTAAATGGAGCCATGGTTGGCTACGCGCAAGACACCTTCCTGTCCTCAGAGTTTGATGTTACAGAGCTGCTCAAGGCGGGCAGCAATTACTTAGCAGTACAGGTCAGCAAACTCCCCACAGCCTGGTGCAACCTAGCCCACAACATAACAAGCTTTGCATCATGTAACTTGAGGTTAGGGTATGTATAAAATGCATTGCCTGGCAGCGCCCATTGATTTCATCTAGTTCTGGGTGCCTTTTCCACACTGCCTCATACCTTTTATGAGAGCCACCTTGATGACGGCATGATAGCCGCACCAGACACTGCTGCAAGAAGTCACTGCTCAGGTGTTTTGAGCATCAGCCAAAACCTGATATGTTGTCTTGCAAAGGTGATGCGATGGAGTGATGGAAGCTACCTGGAGGATCAGGACCACTGGTGGCTGTCAGGCATCCACAGAGATGTCTTCCTGCTTGCCAAGCCACTGACATTCATCTCTGACTACCATGTGCGCACACCTCTCACCTTTGCAGCCAAGGGCAGCAGCAGATTGTCCTCTGCTAGGTGAGCTCACAGCCTTGCACTGCAGACACTTGGCAACATAAAGCATTGTTCTTGATGCAGTTCCTGTTGAGAAGGGCCTAGAGGTTCCTTGCGCCAGCATGCCGCTTCCCATTGCAGCCCGATTTCCTCAGTAAGACTGGTGTAGCTTGACTGCTAGTTGATGCTTGAGGCTGATTTCTGGCAGGCCACTGTTAGTTTTGATGCATGGAACTCATGACCTTTCACAACGCATGCTTCTGTTTCAAACAGCGTGATGGTCACAGACGTATGACCCATCTTGTAAAACACGTAATACGACACTTTTGAGTCTGAAAGAGCTCTCTTACCTTTTGTGTGCCCACTCCAGGCTTGACCTCAGCATAGAAGCGCTCAGCATCGATGCCCAGCTCCTGAGTGGCCACTCTGTTGCTGCCAAGCTCTATCACGACACTCCCGATCTGACAGAGGCTCACCCAGTGCTGGAGACCACCCTTGACCTGACAGGACAGGGGCCCAGCACTTCTGACAGAATGGCAGGCTCTAAGGCTGACTGGCATAGAGGAGCAGCGCAGGTCAGTCACCCAAGTTGGTGCACTCCCTGAGCTGGATGCCTCTTGCTGTTGTTGCAGCATGCCCTGTGTAGAGTCTAATAGGTCTGGGCACGATGGCACAGCACAGCACAAACTACACGGTTCTGGGCACAACACTGCACAGCGCAAGGCACAGCAGTTGAATTGACAGATCAGGGACGTGATGCTGTGACGAAAAGCTTGTGCATATTGCCCTGAAACTATCAGTACACTGATGTTGCATGCAACATCTAGCTGACTGCCAGCAAATTGCTGATGCGTGAACTCCACAACAAGCTTTTTTGTATTCCAGGGCAGTTGGAACATGATGGAACAGGGCAGCTCTGGGCCTGCCCTGTGGTCAGCAGAGGAGCCCAACCTGTACATCTTGGTGCTCAGTCTGATTGCTCCTGATGGCTCACACGTGGAGAGTGAATCATGCCAGGTGCGCAAGCTGCAGTAGCAGCCGCCTCTTTGCTTCCATGTGGGCACTGATGGCCCTTGATGGCCCAAGTACAGGTCAAGTGTTCTATCATCAAGCTAGGCTGGGCAGCAACAACGGTGTGTCTGTCAGGTGTTTTGACGTTCAGAGGCTCTACAGTGTGCAATCTTGTGTGCACCATATGCAGCACCACCTATTATACCAAAGCTGGTACCAGCTTCTACAACTGAGGCATCTGCATTCAGCACAGACACGGCCTCATGCACGCGGCCCAAGAAGCATCCTTAAGACAAATTAAGCTTGGCATGATGCACAGAGCTGCTGTGCAACTGCAGACAGATCCCCAGATGCATGGGCCAGTTCATACATCAGGACTGCAATCACGTGTGTAGCTGTACACCTGAACCCAATGTCCACCTGTGAAACTTTGGGAAGGATTGCTGTTTATGCAGGTTGGCTTCCGCCAGGATGAGATCAAGGGGCGGCAGCTGCTGCACAACAACCAGCCCATCATGATCAAGGGAGTGAACCGCCACATGCACGAGGACAGGCGAGGCAAAGCTGTCACTGAGGAATCCATGCTGGCTGACATCAAACTGCTCAAGCAGTTCAACTTCAATGCTGTGCGCAATGCACACTACCCTAACAATAACAGATGGTGAGCTGGCTAATGTGTACACGCATTTGTGATTTGCTGCTGCGAGCACTTTTGCTGCGGCTGTGCAACTCTTTTGAGCGAGGGAAGACTATCCCCACAAGCTATGACTGTGGCTACACAGCGTGCAGCTAGCGCACTCAACACTTGCATGAATTAGCAACAGCGGGAAGTGCGTAACACTTGTCATTGTACCACTGCGGTTGATGGCACCTCATGTCCGGGTGTGTGTGCAGTACAGCCATCTCCAGACTGCATAGCATGCAGCACATGCATGCATCCATGATTTGCTGTAGAAGCTGTCGAACAGTCAATGAGCATGTAATAATAACAAAAACACTTACAATAATCATAAAAGCATGTGCCTCATGCTGCAGGTATGAGCTGTGCAACCAGTATGGTATCTACCTGATGGATGAGGCCAATGTGGAGACGCATGGCTTTGAGCCCTCCTTCACAAAGAAGAATGCCCACCCTGCCTGCTGGCCTGAATGGCATGATGCCATTGTGGACAGAGGAGTGCGCATGGTCAGCTCTTTGATTCCCCCTGCTGCTGCTGCTGCCACTGCTTGTTCAAAACACGATTCAACTGTTGCTTTCTTTGCTGACCATCTCAATGCTGGCTTACCTCATGTCACTGCACACATCATTGTTGTCAGGGCCATCGCAGCCATAGTTTGAGCTCTCTTGGCCTCTCACATCATCCTCCCTCAAGTCCCTTTGGCCAACTTCCTTTTCGCTGATGATGTGAATAGAATTTGCAAACCTGTCTGCTGATCCAGGCGAGTGTCAGGCCAACCTTGCTCTGTGCCGAAAGTCTGAGTGTCGAACAAGTGCTGTTTGACACCTTGATCAAATTCAAGCCTGAGTCCACAGAGCACTGACTCAGTTTGCAGTAGACACCAAGGGCGAATATCTCATGATAAGCTGGAACATGTTGTTGGTGCACCTGATGTAGACTTTATCTGTTTTGTTCTGACACCGCTGCATATGCTGATTGCAGCTCGAGTTGGCTCGGCAGAAGATACCGCACAGCGGGCAATC
>JAABUP010001051.1_pt1 | contig 59068 bp, 97 predicted proteins | sample 5559201 | NCBI WGS metagenome assembly JAABUP01 (sample SAMN10711887, study PRJNA513373) | rock metagenome | isolation source: Antarctica rocks | place: Antarctica | reverse complement strand
GTGTTCGGCGATGTTCGGCGAGATTATGGCGGGACCTGGATGACGCCCTGAAGGACGAGCTCTACCGCATCCGTGGGAGGGGCCCTCCGCCGGATGACCCTCCGAGCTTCAATTCACGATCGTGACACAGAGTCATGGCAGCAGTATATTTGGCAATATTGCCAATGCGTCATCGCCGTCAAAGAGCTATGCCAACCTGTGATGTATGTTAAGGGTTTGGGAAATCTTGGGTTTCCCAAGACTTAGGCTGAAACGAAATGCAACGTTTACAAATATCCCATATGTTCTCGATTCCAGACGAGTTTTTCCGCAGCTCTGGATCCCTCATATCCGGTTGGACAACCCGAGGAATCCGGCAAGGGAAATGAACACATCTCGCTCCGACCCATAGAATCATGAACGCCTCTTCCGCATCTGGTCCAACCATGGCTCCGCATCCTCCCTCTCCACCACATCGGTCCACTCATCTTCCCTCAAGTCCTCCTCCATACTGATGAACCGTACCCTCGCCTGAGCTTCCACCTTCTCCTGCTTCTGATGCTTTCGACGGAGATCTTCTAGTTCGAGATCCGAGTCCATGCGGTCCGCGTCTTCAAAGTCAGAATCCACCACCTCATTCCATATTGGATTGGCGATATCCCGTCTCGTCCTAGGAGTTCATGCTGGATCTGCGATACGTCGTGTCACCCTATCTTCGAACCGCTCTTGTACCGCCGTATCGCAATCATCCATGCCGACCACGGAGGGATCGATGGACCCGAAGTTACAGAGGGTGAGACGACGGAGGCCGGAGAATACGCAGCGGCTTATTCAGTCACAACATTCGTGGAATTCCATGGCGGAATCGTCCAACGACTCTGAATAAGCTCGGTACGGTTGAATGAATCGACCGGGCAGTGTTGAAGGGTTGATGAATAGCAGGAGTTCAATACAAGGCCACTCTCTGCGACCGAAGAGCGTTCGAGCTAATGCCTTGACCGTGGATGGGATGGTTTAGAGGTTGGCGAAAACGATGGATACCTTCTTGATGTTTGGGTTGTCGTGGATTCTCAGATGGCTCAGCCACATGGCATACCATCCGAAGCAGTCAGGAGTCTTGACCACGAGATGCCTCGGCCGCAAATTGGGGATGTAGGCGCAGTAGTGAGTCTTGCAAAATCTGAAGGATGGGTCTGGAACATCGCCGTGGCGGGAATAGACGATCATCACTGCGACGTTCGGGAGATTGGTTCCATGATTGCTCTTACACGCGTATTCTCCTGTGCAGGACGAGGAGCTATGTTCTGTAAGGAAAGTACAACACTTGACCTGCGTGCAAGGTCGACCGGTGAGCCTGGTGCAGTGTAGCAAGAGCTGGGAATTGAGAACGACACACCGCCACCCGCTCTTGGCTGTACTCGCCATTGACTTGATGCCAGCGCCCAGGAATGGATCGAAATGAACGCCGCAGGTGAGATCGAGGTGCTCGTACAGATGTGGGCTGAACAGATCGTAGTACTCCTTTGAAAGGCAAACGAGCTCCGCCAGGACGGATCTGGGCGAGTGAGATATGACGCGCTCGAGGAGGTCAGGGTGGGTGATAGGTGAGGACGATTAGGACTTGGTATTGGGAGTAGACTTTGAGATCGGGAATTCCGTCAGATCTCGCCGAAGAGCAACTTGAATCAGATCAGTGACCTAAATCCCGACGCATTACATAATAGCCGTACCAACAACCTACATCGTGCTTCAAGATGAGATGCATAGTCGACTCTTAAAGAGACGAAGGAGCTGGAGCAAGACCGCTGGTAAACTCAAGAAATCACCTGCCCATTCTCGACCGAGGACTTCGACAACCTTGAGGATCTTCTTGACGAGGGCTGAGGTCTTCGCCGGGTTTTGAGCCGTTTCCCAACGTTGGGATCTACCGAGACATAGCGCAGTCGAATTGTGCTTTGAGGTGGTGTGAGCAGAAAGTTAAGGAATAGTTCGTCTTACAATGATTCAGCCGTCACGTGACCTTGTTACGAGAGACATCCAGTTTGCGCTGCAACCAGCGGTCCTTCATTCATCTTTCACCCACGGCTGATCTTCCCAATCAATGTTCTGGCGTCTGCCTAGCCCATCAGCCTGAGTAATGCAGGTCTCCATGCCCAATTCGAAAAGGCCCGTCCAAATCACCTCATCCGATCCGGACCAGTCCGACCTCGACTCACAATCCTCTTCAGAAGATGTAACGGAAGATGAACTCGGTACCGAGCTCACACCTGCCCTCGATGCGGCCATCCTGCAAACGCTGGGACGGATCAAGCGGGGAGAAGGGGTGTATGGGGAAGAAGATGTTCTCGGAGAAGCGTTCAGGCAGGCTGAGGCCAGAGCAAGGGCATTGAAGTTCAGGCCAATGGCCGGGGTCCAAAAAGCAGAAAAGGTACCTCTGAGCTGTCAAAAGGAAGGAAAATGCTGAAAGTCTCCCAGCCCTTTCTGCTTGCTGATCACCACCGCCTTACCCTCCTATCTAATACCACTGCGGACGAGGATCAAGACAAGCCGCAGCTCATAGCGCCGATGACAAACGTCCAGTCCGAGCGGTTGATGCGGGCGGAGGCTCTATCGGCTTTCCGGTCCCTCGCAAATGATGATGCCGAGGAAGAAGGAAAATTCGAGCCGAAGAGGCGCGAGAAGGACGAGGAGGAGGTGGTGGCGGATGAGGAGGAATATCGAAGCTTCTTGCTTGAGATGGGAGGTGGGGAGGAGGAAGTTAGGAGGGTTTTGGGGATGGGTGATCAACCTGTGCCCGGTCGTCTGCCTGTTGCAGAGCACGATCTGGAGGAGGATCAAGGGGACGAGGTGTGGAGTGTGCGTGGTGCTGGACGAAGAGCAAAGAAAAAGTCGAGAAAGAAGGCGAAGGAGGATGATGATTTCCTCATGAAGTGAGGGAGACAGACTAAAGGTCGGATGACAAGCTGATTCGACGCCAGCTTCATCCTGAACCGCGGCTGGATCGATCGGTCAGACCAGCACATCCCGACCTACAACGAGGTTGTCGGCGACGATCAAGAACCCGCAGAGGAGCTTGTGGTGGAACACGAGGCTGGACCGAGTCATCCTTGGGGTACCCTTGACGAGGACGACTTTGACAACAAGGCGGAGGATTTCGAAGCAGCCTATAACTTCCGATTCGAAGAACCGTTTGTCTGTCCCACCTTTCACACTTACCTTACCGATCGACATCAGGGGCTCCACCTCGATCTCGACACATCCCCGCACTATCCCCACCCTCGTCCGCCGCCCCGACGATGCGCGCAAAGCCAAGCGGGCTGCTCGAGCGGAACGAAAAGCTGCCGAGCAAGCGGTCCAGGAGGAAGAGACCCGTCGGCTGAAAGGGGAGAAACGACGGGAGGCGGAGGATATGCTTGCGAGAATGAAGAAGGAGCTGGGCGGGAAGGTGGATTGGACGGAGGTCGAGAAGGTGTTGGATGGAGAGTGGGATGAGGATGAGTGGGAGAGGATCGTGGGTGGTATGTTCGGTCAGTTGGGGGACAACGAGGTCAGACAGACCACTCTCTTATCCGTGAAGATGAGCTGATAGTTGAACAGGATGAGGATGATGGGAAACCGACTTGGGACGAGGAGGAGGAGGATGCAATGGAGCCTGCGGATGAGGATGACCCGATGGATGGCTTGCCTTCTCTTAACGGTCTGTATAAGCCTGCCGAAGACGAGCCCCTGAACATGGTGAGCGAATCCTTACCGACCGCATGGGTCTACCCTAACCCTGAAAGGACGTCGACTACCTTGATGCGAAGCCTAATATCAGACGCAAGAAAGGCAAGAAGAGAAAGCGGCACGGCGAGGACGAGAACGCAGAGGACGAGCCGGACTTGACACTCGAGGACAGGGCGGCGCGGGTCAAGCATGCCATGGACGAATACAAAGCTCTTGATCACGAGGATATGGTGAGTCCAATATTGACCCTCTATGCTTCGTCAAGACAACTTATCACATGTACAGATTGGCGACATCCCCACTCGTTTCAAGTACACCCATTCCGCACCCACCAATTTCGGCCTCAGCGCCGTCGAGATCCTCCTCGCTACCGACGCCGAGCTGAACACCATCGCCCCAGTCAAGACACTTGCGCCCTACCGAAGAGGCATAGGGATGTCCGGGAAGGGGATAGGGAAGCGTATACGGGATTTACGGGATGAGCTAAAGAGGCGTCGGTGGGGTCAGGATGCTCCTACTCCCCCTCGATGGCAGTCAAATGATGGGACTGGGACCGGGGCGAATGATCTACCCATGGGACGGAGAAGGGAGGGTGAAGCAGGGGAGAGGAAGGGGAAGCGACTTGGGAGGAAGGAGAGGATGAAGATGAAGGTTGTGGAGGAGGGTGATGAGAGTGCCCCGCCAAAGGGGGCCCAAGGCTTCTCCACAGGGATCAGCCATGCGACCGCGATTGGCGGTGGCAAGGGGGAGACTGTGGCACTGGGAGATGAACGGGGTGTGGAGAAGGAGTCGAAGAAGAAGAAGAACGGGAAGGCGGCGTATGGGGGATTGGTCATCTTTGACTGATATCATGCCTGGCATATGTCTTGTCGATATACGCCACACGGGCCGAGGCCGGAATCCAAGAAAAGGGGTCCGTGCGAGAATCCGCCTTCACCACTTCGTCAGTCCCGTATATTTACTTGATTGTATCCTCGACGGGAAGTGGCGTCTGGTGCAGACCACGATCAGCTTTGTCTGGCGCTGTGCTGAGTCAGAATCGGCCAAGTCACCTACACCTAACAGCTGATTGCCTGTCTATCTTCCAGACTCTGCGTATCGTGAAGCCTGATTCGGAGCGAATACGTTTTGCTCTCTGACCGGTCCGTGCGGAAGAATCCGCCGTCAGCTTGCGTTGTCTTGATTGCTTTTCCCTTCCGACAAAGATCGATTGTCGACAAACTTGGAGACCCCATAAGTGGATCAGATCTTGTCTCACAGCCAACTCCGCTTGACTCAGCGATTGATCTTCCTGGACGCAACGCGACCAGTCCGACCGGCGGCAAACCATACGGAGGTGATTTCCTTACTGTGAGTCGTTGTATGCTTGAGCGGATCAGACCTTCTCGGAAGGTTAGCAAAGTCTTTGAATCTAAACTGGGTCATCTGTGACTGACAGGCCAGGTCACTCACGGGATACCACTGGATAGTGAATTCGGTCCATTCTACGGTATCGGTCAACTCGATCAATCACGACCTCCTCCGAGAAAGCAGAAGCTCCTATATAACGTCAAAGCACTGGACCTTTCCCACTGGGATATATCGCACGACGGCCTCGACCTCCCTCCTCGTATCGGCATATTCCCACGGCTCGAGAGTCTGCATATTTGTTACTCAACTCATCGATATTTGCCACTCAGCGGAAAAGAGCCCACGACGCTCATCTTCTGGGAGCCGGGGAGCTTGGAGAGCTCCGAAACGCTGCCAATTGCGACAAGCCGCCTTTCTTTTCTTCTTCAGCTTTGTACATATCGAATGCGGACTCGGCATCGATACCTTCATGTGAATGCCGACAATACCAGCGACGGTCGCTCATTGTGTCATATTCCTTCTCGAATGGGCTTGTGAAGGACTATCGCTGCTGATTTGGTTCCGAAGCTTGGGACGGCATGTTCCGGAAACGCCAAGAAGTACATCTTCGGTTTCGCCGATTTTTTTCGCGTCTGGTGCAACCAAGCTCCTCTTCTCAGCTACGTACGCTTAATCGAGGACATGCTGAAACGGACGATCTTGGAGGAAGCGGAGTGGTCGAGTGAGGAGCGAGAGGACATGGAGAGGAGACTTGGTAGGATACGACTCATCACGCTGCAGATTTTGACCGGCGGCAATGAGAGTCCTGGACTGGAAGTCAGGTGTCGGAACATCGAGACGTCGATCGTGGAACGGGGACGAGGTCAGATAGGAAGATACGTGTAATGCCCTACACGTGAGCCTGTGCATCTACACAGCAAACATCATGGTGATCGTGACGCAATTGATCGCATGAGAACGGACGAGGGTGGCGGTCCTGTGCGGAGTGATCCGCACCTGATCCCGTGTTTCTCTGAATAACGGTTTGCCACACCTGATTGATGGATTCTTATCCTTCTTCTCCCCCTTCTTGTCTTCATCAAGGAGTTCCCCTCAGATTTTCCCGGAGCCACCGAAGGCAGAAGGGTCAGTCATGGAAGCAATATCGACAAGGACAAGACTCAAGAAGGTGACTCCATTGCGAAGCTGGACGGACACAAGCTGAGGTGACGTGACTTCAAGGCAGGTGGAAGAGGCGTTGAAGAGGATATTTGAGGATTACATCGTCCGAGTGAACGAGAACCAGCCTGACGAGCGGGAGATACTAGAGGAGCGAGTTGTGGCGAAGATCCAATTTCATGACGGTGAAGGAGTACATCGAGACGGACGACGACTGGGAAGGAGAATTTGACCGCATGAAGTGGAAGCTTGAATGGCGAGTCAGAAATGGGATGCTCAAGGGAAGGGTCGGAGGCGAAAGAGCTTCTCATGATCCTGTATATAAGCGCCATTCATGTCCACATGAATCCGGATGCCGACCAACCGGTCTCAACACCCTCTCCCACCAACACTTGAGTCCGCCTCCGCCTTTCTTCCCTTTCTCAAGCTGTCCATGAAGCTTTCCGCTTCGTCTCCGTACTCTGCTCTGCTCGCTTACATCGTTGATACTCCCTGGAAACGCTTCGCATCCTGATTTATTGCAGGCGTCAGTATGCCTTGGCGAGGATGAAGCTGTCGAGCATAGTGATGAGCTAGTTGAGTGATGCGAACCATATTATCGTCCTGTTTTTAGGGCGCAGTTAACATTCTCATGCCCCCGTAAACGTCGGAGACTTCCTGCCCCATATCGGCCGAGCGAAACAAGACCAGTACCCCTATTGAGGGACTGTCCGTTGGACGCCAAGAAGTCAGTACACCTTGACCAAATGAACCCAGCGGGCAGCTGCGGAAATGGTGATATGATACATGTCCGCACGCCCGCCCTCATTGCTTCTGCATCTGCTCTACACCCCAAACCCATCGTAAGCTACCTCTTTGGCCTGCCATCCACTCGGATGCAAGCCGCGATCGAGACTCACCGGCATTATGTTCCGCGAACCGCGCTCCTACCCGCTCGGAATGCTTGAGGAACTTGTCGGTACAGTTCTGGACGCAAGTTGTCTGTTGTGTATCAGCTTGGCTACACTCTCGATGTGGAGTCGGGAATACAGGGAAGGAAACAGAGGAAGGGGACGGATGGGAGAGGGAGGAGGAAGAGGAGCGGAGAGATCGGTGCGGGTGGGAGAGGGGAAGCTCGGTCAGAAGAGGGCGGGGAGGAAGGGCGGGTAGTAAGATGTGAAGGGGAGAGGGATGTCAAGAGTCTCGAAAACTTGAGGTGTGGGAGGTTAGAAGAAGAAGGAGAGAGACGAGAGAGGGGACTCACCTCGTGGGTCGATAATGCCTTGCTCGTGAAATCCTGTGTACAAGCATTGAAGCATTTCTCGACGAGTGACGAGTAGAGTCGCATGAAATCTTGCATCTGGCGCCGGGTTAGCCAATCTGCTTACTGCACGATGACGGACGTCGAGCCATCTGAGTACAGCCTTATTCTCTGGAATTCGAAGTCGCAGTGAAGCATGAAGGGAAGCGCTCACCTGCTTCTTCTCGATCATTTTGGTCATATGAGCCTGTTCCGGACCGTTGAATCCGGAGAAGTCCATGTTGCACTATGGCTCAGGTGGTCAAGCTGTGTTTAAAAGAGAGGTATCCGGGTATAGACTTGAATGAGAAGACGATATGGGGATGAAAGGGGAACGATCATGTGGAGGGGTGAACCGCTCAACCTTCCGGCCCGACTTCCCTTTCGAACTAGCCTTCTCCCTTCTCATCACCGAGTCTCCATCCGCATCATGCCGCCCAAACCTGGCCCCGCCGTCCCCGCCGCCTCCCGCCGCGCCAAGCGAATCATCGAATCCGCCTCGCCCTCCCCATCACCCGAAATGGAGCTGGAACCCGAGCTCGAGCTCGAGGCCGACGAAGTAGATGACGAGGAAGACGAGCTGCCGGATGCGGATTACGAGTCCGAGGAAGATCCGCTGGCGTTTCGTTCTGCCGGTCCGTCTCACCCCCTCATCTGTCTCAGACAATACTGACGTGGTGGATTGGGCAGTGGCGGAGGAGATGGAGCTCGACCCCCAACCGGGACCAGGACCGGCGTCAGCATTGCGGATACGATTGAAAGTGAACAACGACACTGAGAGTGGACGACCGAGTCGGGCGGCTCCGAAAAGGAGTGGGAAGCGGACTAAGAGGGTGGCGTTGGAGGTTGCGATGGGTGGGTCGTCGTCTCCTTGGCTCCTACCTCGCCAACTCCTTCTACCTCTTCCTAGCTATCCCGTTCCCATGGTTCGTGGCTTGGCTAAAAGTGTGTGATAGGGAGCGACGAAGAAGAACCCCTCGACGACGGCCCCGACGAGCTCGATGTACTCTCCTACGCCGGCTCGTCCAGACGCTCCATAAGCCCCAGCAAGCTGACAGCTCGTCAACGTGCCAAAGGGAACAAGGATCTCCAAGATACTCTCATAGCCCTTCCAAACGGTGCGCTCCCCCCACACCCCTTCCACTGGGCTAGGCTGATGGGGGAGGTAGATACGCAGGGGAAGAAGTTGGTCCTTACCGAGGCGGAACGGTTACAGAGACGAGAAGAGACGGCGAGGCGACGGAAGAGGCAGAGTGAGCAACGGTTGCAGGATGAGCAGGTGGGTGACGCCTCCTCTTTATCCCCGTCCTATCCACCACCGCACACGCGCTTCCATCGACCTCACCAGCTCTCCATCTACTTCACCAGCAAGCAGGTGTGATTGGCGTATAACTAATAAGGTGGGATCCAGGACCAAACGATAAACCGCCTCCTTCGCGCGCAGACAGGCCGATCCCGCTCCAAACTCGACGGCCCCTCCCCTGGCCCCGCCTCCGCCGGCGAATCCCGCGTCGTCTCGCCCACACGTCGACCCGGTCCAAACTCTCGCTTGGCCGGTACAGGGGTCAAGGATGGGATGATCCGCTGGGTCAGCTCGATCTCGGGGGACAACGTGAGTTTGCGGATGGGAGTACCGGTGGGCAAGGAGGAGTGGATCGCTGTAGGCGGGCAGAGTAAGGAGGGGAAGGGTGTGAAGAGGGATACAAGTGGGGTTTGCGCGGTGGAGGGGTGTGGGGAGAGGAGGAAGTATAGGAGTATCGGGAGGTTTGAGGTTGGCGGGTGTTGTCTGCAGCATCTGAAGGCGGTCGAGGCGGGTTTGAGGGGATGAGTACAGGGGATGGGATGGTAATGAACTCATGTCTTTACGAATGTCATGAATCATATCCTTGCAGACCACGGTGCGGTACGCGTCGCGATGAATGAAAAGCAACTTTGCCGGACAAGCTCAAGAGGGAGCTGAAGATTGAAGGTGTAACAGGGAAGGTGTATTAGCGAAGGTGTAACAGTGAAGGTGTAATAGGGAGGGTAACACGCATCCAGCCGGTGAGAGGCCAAACCATTTGTAGCCATGCCATAAGATGCTCGCTGCGGTTCTGATCGTCTGCATCGTACCTATCCCACTACGCAGTCTTCTCCGCCGACGCCGTCTTCGCAGCCATCGCAGCGGCGACAGCAGGGTTGATGCGCTATGCGACGAGCGCAGCGTGATACGAGCCGCAGAGAGATACAAGGTGACGATGAAAGATGGGCGAGACAGAGGAAGAGCAGATGCCAAGATCAGCTTTCTTCTGCACAGTCGCTTCACCCGACGAACCTTGCCGTCCTTGAAGATTGCCCTTGGGGGGGGGAGTCTGTTCTTCCGACTATTGATCGCCCCCGGCTTGTCCGACCGAACTCGTACAACTACACTCACACCATCAGCTCACCCTAGCTCTGCAAGAGAAGGCGGATGACGAACTCTTGGCATGGATGGCACAGGAGATGCAATAGGCGAGCCGAATGTAGAGTTTTGGCAGGGCGTATTCCTGGTAGACTGAGGCTTCGGACAAGTCGCGGACTGCGGCAGCTTCGACCATGTTCTTGACAGAGTAGCGCTTGATGGCTTTGTCCTAAGAGCAGGGTGTCAGTCATAAGCGATGTGCGAATTGGGACCCGCTGCGTTCTGAGCGAGGACGATGAGACGAGTGGAGACGCAGTTCTCTAGGATGAAGCACAGCAGAATGCTAATCCCGATCATAGAGCTAGCTCCCCGCGGCCCCCTCGCCCAATTCCCAGTCGTGAGAGCGGGAAGGAACGATAATGAGAAAAACGACGCACCTTCGGCACGCATCGCGAGCAGTTTGAACACCTTACAAACTTGACGTGTCCCCTTCCCTTCTTGTTACGCCCCCCTCCTCTGCGTTTCTTGGTCATCTTGTCGGATCCGACAGGAAAAGGAAATCAGCTCGGTTCAAAGCCCCTCTTCTTATAGATTGAGAGCGAATAAGCGGAACCGGTAGAGAATGCTTGGCCAGGGAGGTCGGAGTCGAGTGAAGAAGTGGGGAAAGTCTTACGGTGTCTCGAAGTTGGTTAGACTTGAAGATGCTGAAGAGGAAGCAGTCGGCTGATTGAATCATATAAAAGGCGGAGCGATACCGAGGGGGAAATCGCCGGAGCCCCGAGGGTGGCGCTTGGGTCGGCCTTACTGGGGCAAATCACCCCCGATGCCTTCGATCCGATATCCTTCCCGTGGCGTCGCTGATACTAAGAAGTCCCGTTGTGGGGCTGAGGTATCATGTAGCTGGCGCTAAGCAAAAAGCAGGCCAGGAATGCATACACAAATATCAACATGCGTGGCAATCCATATGCAACACTTCAGCGAGATGTATTGCTCCTCTCCGTTGCGCACCATGCCGGATTCCTATCCGTACGATCTCTCTTACTCTCCCAGCCTCTGGCCCCCTTCCCCGTGTACGTGCCATATTCCTCGTCGTCATCGTCTTCCTCCACGCCAGGCTGGCCTCCATGCAACGGCACTGGAATTGGTTGATCGCCGCTCGTCTTCGGATCGCTCAGCGTTTCGGTGTTCCCTATACCCTCCGCCACCTCCTTCTCCTGCCTCTCCCACATAGCCTTCTCCCTGGCTTCCCGTGATATTCTCTCCCGTTCGACGCGCTCTTTGACTAGGCTCCAATCCGCTTCGATCTCCCGGAGAGCTCGGGATTTTCGTTCGGCCTCGTCAGACTGGTGCAGCGAAGTTGAAGAAGTGAGTCCGGATGCGCGTTTGCGTAGATCTTCAAGCTGGGGATTCTCTCGTCAGCGGTTTCCGCGTTGGCCTTGATACGATTCTGGGACTCCAGAGGGAGGACTGAAGGGGTGAGGGGCAGCATGGAGAAGGTTGACCCGGGAGGGGGGGGGGGGGCAATAGGCGATGGGCGATGAGGGAAGGGGGGAGGGGGGGGCAATAGGCGATGGGCGGTGGGGAGGGGGAAATTTGAGAGAGGGGAACTTTGGGGAGGGAGGAGGGAGGCGGCGAGTTCGGTCCGGGAGGAGGAGGGATGGGTGGAGATGGGGCATAGAGAGGAGAAGGGGACAGCGGGGTGGGAGGAATCAGGGAGGAGATGCAGATAGAGGGCAGGAGGGGGATAGTGAGGTGGTGGGGGTGGGCGACTGGGGAGCGGGTTGGCAGGACATACATGAGTATCCAGCACCTCAGCTCCGATCTTCAGCTCATGCATCCGCTTCAAGCTTGGCCCCAAGACGTATTCTTGACTAAAGTCGAGAGTCTGCATCCGGAATCCAAGCTACACAGTCCAAGCAGCCATGATCAGTAGACAGCCAACAGCCAGCAGCGACTCAGGGACATACGCCAATGAGATACTCGTGTCCGCCCTTCACGGCTAGGACCTTGTTCTTCAGTGCGGGATTTGTGGACCTCAGAGTCCGATATTTCGTTTCCCGGGAGTTAGCGAGGATATTACTGGCGATCTTGAAGAGAGTCTGATGTCCATCTAACGTCAGCCGAATTTCACATCATTCTCGCCAAAATCTCTGCCAAAGCGCATACACCGTACTCCTAGCCGTTCCCTAGCTTCCTCAAGCAGTAATAGACCGTCGCCCTCCCCCAATAAGAAATGCACGCCACGACCCACCTCGACAGCCTCGGCACTCTGTCGATACCCATTATCCCTGACGATCCCCCTATCCAACGATCTCCCAAATTTCAGCCTAAGCTCCTTATCGCCCTTCTCGCTCGGTCCTTCCCATACCTCCTCTTCTGGCTTTGGGAGGGGGGCCGCGGAGGCGGGCTTCGGCGGCTGCTAGGGCGGCGAGGCGGACGGATGGGAGTGAAGATTTGGCGGCTGATGTGGAGGAGGAGGCGAGCTTTGACATGATTGGAGTAGTCAGTGGTAGGGAGGCGGAACGAGCTGGATGAGTTGGTTGTTAAGGGATGAGGAAATGATTCGGTTTTGTAACGACCTCCAGGAACGGAGCAGTGCGGGGCAAAGGTCACGTGTTTAAGCTAAGCGTCGCGATGACGCTAAGGCGAAGGACGAGCGGATTATTAGTCGATCGTCGCGATGATACCAAGGACCGTGTTGGGTCACCAGACGTCAGGTCTCGTTGCTCAGGTATACATGAGTGATGTTGCAAAGATGAAATTGCCTTTTATGCTTGGTATCAATCCTCGTCTCACTGTCCTGCTCACAAGAAATCCACGCCCACGCCTACTCCAAACCCCCTTGCAGTCCGTTCTCCTCGTCGACCGATCAGAGGTATGGTGAAGTTCAGCTCAATGAGGATTGGCTCGAGCCTGAGGCAAAATCAGCGATCGAGCTCTCCCCCAGCGGTACCAAACAAGTGACGCACCGATACCGTAGTCCTATACCCACAGAGACGTTCGGATTCCGACACATCTTGACTAAATTATCTCTGAAGGACCGATCTGTCCGTCTGGGCGTCAACACCACTTCTAAGCAGGGTGATAGGCGCTCACCGGAGTCGTACCCCACCACTTTCCCCACATTCACGAAGCTATGCAGTCTCAAAGGCAAGTGGGCGAGTCGATACACCGGCGCGAAGATGCTCAAACCCATTGCCCAGCTCAAATCTCCCCCAAGCGAGTCTGGCCCATCACGTAAGCCGAGGCCACCGGCTTTCCATCCTCGTATTGAATTGGGGCCACCGAGGAAGGTACGGTCCGGCAGGTAGGTTCCGGAGGTTGATGAGCGAGGGTAAAGGGGAAGGAGAAAAGTGGTGAGGGAGGATACGGAGAGGTGCTGGACATTTATGTCAGAAACACACGAACAGGTATGAGATGGACGAACAATGGGTGAGCCCGGATAGAGAGACCGAGGATATGCAAATTGAGCGGTAGACTTGAAGAAGTGCGCTCGTTTTGAAGAACCAGGCAGGCCGGAGTATTCCTGAGTCAAGTGATCAGCTTCAGCTCGTGATCCCCCGGCGATACTCGCTGACATAGCGAGATGCACTCCAGCATTCGTTAGCTTTGAGACTCACCTGGCTCAGCTTCCATAATCTTCCCCTTGTTCCGAGCCACGGGTCATCGCGGGTATCGCTAGTCCACGTATGTATGACCGAGGATTTTGTAGACGGTTCGGCTAGCTCGCGGATCCTGCAGCGAGAGTCAGCGCGACTGTTCCCTTTCGCCAAACTTGTGGACAGCTGAGATACTGACGAAACTGAAGCTCCAGGAGTGAGATGCCCAATATTCCGCTTCATAAACTCATAGACCAATTCGTGTGCACCCCACGGAGCCATCACCTATCTCGTCATCAACTTTGTCGTGCCTGCCGATATTCGCAAGACTCGGCATACGCTAAGCTTCCCCCGTCCACCTTGAGCCTGCTCACGATGTGATGCGAACGCTGAGTTATCCCGGTCCAATGAGAATGCCGACATGGCGAAGGAGAGGAGGGGTGAGGCGAGGAGAGGGGTTGAGAAAGCGACCTGCGAGAACAACTTCAGTCCCTTCGACAACAGAGAGCCAGCTGCGGAGCCGTCGACTAGGCCGAAGCGGACTGACCTGATATGCAGATTTTGTCCTTGTCCCGATAGAAGCATTCGCTTCGAGCGTCTCAGCTCCTCCAAGTGCATTCCGTAACCGTGCGGTCACATTCTTCCATAAGCCATATCCGGGTAGAGCGCACTCACCGCTCCACCTTCTCCCCCTCCGATCTCTGTTCCCGCCTTGAAGAACAGCCTTCCCTGTTCTCGCAATTCAAGAACCATCTCCACCTCATCCGCATCGCCCCCTCTTCTCGGTTCCAGCCGCACCCCAAGTTGATCCATCTTGAAGATGTCGAATCTTTCCAGATGTCCGACTAGTGCTCGAGTGGTCAGGAGTATGTCGTGCAGTGTTCTAGGTTGTGGTGGTGCGGGATTCAGAAAGACGGGTAAGGAGGGATGAGGTTGGGATAGGAAAGGCTTGACCAAGGCGTCGAGGAATGAGGTGCGAGTGTGTTGTGGTGGTGGGGATAGGCGGAGGGAGGTGAGTCGGAGGGGACGAGACATGTTGTCGGACACCTGTGGCCGCTCAGCCGTGCAGCTCGAGCAGTAGAGGGTGTACTCACGACTGTTGACAGTCTTTGTTGAGCTGCTTCGTATTCTCCTCTCAGTCTCCGCTGGAACTCCTCCTCGTTCAATCGTTGTACACTTTCCGGATCTGAAGCTGGACACAATGTCAGGATCCGTCAACTGATCACAGCTCGGACCCAAATGTCTAGTCTGAGAGCTCATGACAGGCGGCAGAACACTGACGCGGTGAGTGACTCGGTCCAGGAGATCCAAAAGCATCCTGGAAGATGCTACTCGACAGAGGAGCCTGCAGCGGAGGAAAGACAACGGGATTCGCCTACTCCATGCTTCAGCTCAATAATGATATTCAGTCAGACAAGTGGACAGACCTTTGATCCAAATTCCACCTCGGTCTCAACTTCCCCGATCTCCACCTTCGGAGGTGGTTCCTCAACATTTGGATCCATGGCGAGACTTCTCCCTCGTAGCGAAGCCTGACCTATCGGCCGTGAGGTGAGATCATTCAGGAAAAGTCGAAACTCAAGACATGATCTTCTCGCAACCACGTGCGACCGAGGTCCCCGCCTCGAAATGTTGACGCTAATTGCTATGGCATTTAGCTGTTTACTGCCTCTCGAGTCAGCTTCGGACAGAGATCGGAAGGAGCTCAGCTCTGCGTTGTGAAGGTGATGCCATCGTATGCGGAGGATAACCTGCCGGACACGAACGAGGGGTACGGCACGAAGGAGTACTGGTACGTCCACCTTGTCTCTTCACACTACAACGCTGATGACCAACACAGGGAGCAGCGATATACCAAGCAAGTCCTACCGATTGACAAGCCGCATGAGCTCGGCTGACGTGTAATGGGAAGCGAGCCCCTGGGCTCGTTCGACTGGTTCCTGTCTCCCGCATACCTTCTGCCCCTGTTCGAGGAACTCACAGCGGAGACCGGGAAGGCGGCGAGAGTACTAATGCTGGGATGCGGGAATTCGGAGCTGAGCGAGGCGGTACGTCCCCTTCGCAGAATTCGACATGGCATCGGTTGATTGGTGTAGATGTACGATGCCGGCTGGTGGGATATCGTCAACGTTGATGTTCGTCGAGTCAGATCTGTATACGCGCAGGGTCACGCTGAATGGGGATATGCAGTACTCGAAAGCTGTGATCGAGCAGATGAAGGCTCGACATTCTGCTTCGAGGCCGGAGATGACCTGGCTGGAGATGGATGTGCTGGACATGAAATTCGAGGACGAGTCGTTTGATCTCGTTATCGACAAAGGTGAGTGCATCTCCCTAGCTCATCCAGGTAGCCGAGGGAGCTGATGACGCCTAATTAGGGACGATGGAGTGAACATCCTCACTCGCAGACGCTGGCAGCGCTGAAGTGAGATAGCGCGATGCTGACCACCAAGGGCGATCCTTGGGTCAGCTTGCGGATGACACAGCTCCTCAAGAGCTGACGGGTTCCGGACATCTAGAGTCAACCGGACAAGGACGTCCAAAGATGTACGCAGGAGGTGACCGAAGCTCTTCGGCAGGTCCACCGCAGCGTTTGCCTTGAGCGCAGCTGACATCGTCCGTTCACAGGGTGCTCCGGAGACGGAAAGGATCAAAATTCGTTTAGCTCGTCGACCACCCGTCAAACAGCTGCGCACGCTGATGCAACAAGCAGCTTCACGTTCGGTCAACCCCATTTCCGAAAACGGCGAGTGTCAACCTTGCGCCTAGTCTCTATGTCGATGCTGATCGATGTCGCAGGTATCTTCAAGACCGAACTGGGTTTACCCTCACATATCGGGAGATGGGTCCAGAGGAGGGATTCGCATACTTTATGTACCTACTCACGTATGCCGATGCATGATATCTTCACTTGACTGCATCCCGGACATCTGCCATTGATGCGCCGAACCTCACTAGCACCGCGCCGCGGTTTCGCCCTGAGCAGGAGCTCGGAAAGCGGTATCGCTGGTCTGGGATATCATTGGGTATCGTCAATGTCTCGGTCTTCATACTTTGTCATAGCGTTCCCCAACGCTTTCGTAGTCTACACGCGATGCATCACATATCCGACTGGAACAGACCCGCCGGAAGATCGAACCAGCTATGCAGATCCCCCAAAAGCGGCTGTACCGCCCAAGCCGGCAGTCCACTAAGGTTGACATCAGGCGGGGAGACATGCGGTGTCGCTTCCGAATTCGCCACGACCGCGGAATAGGCGGTACGCCGGAGATCGAGGAGGACATGGATCGCGTCGGGGAGGTTCGGGTTATTGTCCGCTGCAGACGTCGCGGATAGCCACTTGCGCTTCGCTCTTTCGAGAAGTTTGACATATCCATCTGGGGTGGGATCCTTCAACATATTGCTACACGGATATTTGGGTAGAGAGGATCAGAACATACTAGCGAGGGACCAGTAGGCAGCTTGATCTTTCAGCGCCGTGACGACTATATCGAATCTTCGTCGGGCTGGAGTTGGTGGCTCACAAATGCGTGGACTAGCCAAATGAGCTCGGACAGCCAAAGAAGAGGAGTCACGCACCGAAGATCACTCGTGCTGCGACCCAGCAAGACCAGATGAAGAGCGGGGTCGAGCTGGCTACAAAGCCAATCTCTTTCGCCATGCCGGATAAGCCGACGACTGCTCGGGCAGCGACGAGACATGTCGAGGTGTATGGCTCGAGCGGGTCGCCGCTCGACAGAGCCGGAAAGGCGTAGTAGGCGTTGAGCTTGAGCAGGGTTCTGTTTTCAGATCAGCTATCGTTCTTGATCATTCGAAAATCCGACCAACGCATGATGGATCGCTTGCTATGGTTTACACAGTCAGCTGAGAGTTTCGTGACCTGAGGGAGACGCACTATCATGAGAGACATCGCTCCCTGCGGTCCCTCCCTCACCACGACGAGATCCGAGAACCACCGCTTCGCCGCGGAAGTTAGGGTGACACTAGCATCACGTCTCCGATCTACAGCGCGGGCGTCGGTGGGGTCAATTGTCTGGGATTGGAGAGTGTGTGCACGGCCAAGCAAGTCGAGGGCTTCGACAAGGTAGGCAAGCGGGCTCAGTACCGTCGGCTCGGTCGGGGTCAGAAAATGTGGGATAGGCCGGAAGATCGGGGCCAGGAACCATTCGTGAGCGAGCTGGTCCCGCTCTCTCAGCCCAAGCGCAAATGGTATAAGGCAGACTCACAGGCTGGATCCAAATCTCGTCTGCGCAAGGCAGTCGACGACGGATGTCGTAGTCAGGTAACGCAAAATCCCATCCGGTCGAGACACATGCATATCGGTCGAGCGCGAAAATGAGCCAGAAAAGTCTTCGACGCGTCTCATCCTCCGCCCAATCGGCTGCGGGTGGAATGACACTGGTGCGACTCAGGCTCGGTGCCGGTGCTCGACTGTACGCGGCTGACTGATCGTCCTCCGCTGCCAATCCTAGGTGTACTGCCGAGCGGGTGAGGAGACCTAATATACCCCAAGAGGACGGCCCTTGGTCGGAGCCGATCAAGTCAATCGCCAGAAGCGCGAGTGCTTGAACGGACGAGATGGAGGTTGACTCGATGGCATGGCCGAGTACGTGTTGTTTCGCCGCACATTTGTACGATTCTTTCCGCCCTTCCAGACGTGGATCAGACGAGAGGCGCAGCGTGACGACGACGATGGCGTGGACGACTATATCCCATGGCGCATGGAAGTTTGGCTGAGTAGGCGAGAGTATCGGTGCCCAACAATGGATATGCATATAGAACAGGGCGATCAGATCTTGCACGATGTCGGGACTCGGCAGGACATGGGGATCTGGGAAGGATGCGGTGGAGAGGCCGCTGGGAGAGGCGGATGGGAAGGATATATCAAGAGGATTGGTCAGGTCGGATGGGCCGCCGATGGAAGGGAGAGTCATGGTCTGATGCGTATTTTGAGGTGTTGGTAGGGAGACGACCGGGGTTTGATGATGCCATTGTGCGGCGGCGACTTGGTTGAGATGCGCTTCTTGGTCGGCAAGGCGGGACTCGTAATGCTGAATCCGGTCCTCCAGAAGTTCTGCGGGAATCAGCATGAGGGGGATAGGAGGGAGGGAAGGTAAGCAAGCTGGACTCACCAAGACGTTTGGCCATGTCGGTACCGGTACCAGGGCGCAGACCGGGTTTGAGCTTGACGGGGTACCAGCATTCCGCGGGGGATCTAATCGGTTCAGCGAGTGCACCATGAAAACAAGGAGGGAAGGAACCCACTTGGTGCAGTTGTCGCAAATTGGCTTATGCGAATCGCATTCTACTCCACCAAGCCGACGTCAATAAGGCGGCTCCACTACGGGCTCGGTCTCAAACTGACTGATCTTCCGTGACCGACAAGGCGAACAGGTTATCGCCAGCGGTCTACCATCTCTCACTCAGCTTGCCCCCACAGATATCTCAAAAAGCTAGGCGCACCTCGACGGATCCGACTCATCCACAAAACCCGAGACCGAACTCCCCCTTCTCGCCCTCTTACTCCTCGAAGCGAAACTCAGCGAGCTGGATCTACGAGCGGTTGAAGGAGAAGGCGGAGGATGACACCAAGACATGGTGCTCCGATTCGGCGTCGGGTTTGTATCCCTTCCAGACCGTTGAGCGGTACGTGACTGAATCAGTGAGGAGAGGGGGAGCATTGGACCGAGCAGCAATCCAGGCCGGAGGAATGCATGGTCATGGGAGAATAGTCGGTCCGAAAGTCAGACCGGTTGACGGAGACACGTGAACGGAGACCGGGCGGGAACATTTCCAGCCTCGGGAAAATGAAGGGGTCTCCGCACCTCGCGGAAATCTGTCACGCGTCCCATCGGGTGCATGCCCTTCAGATGCGTCTAGAAGACTGTACATAATTACTGAACAGCGCAGCACATACTAAGCTCAGCCTATATGAATACACACCCTAAACTACGACTACAGATACCGATACAATCTCAACGCTACTGACCCCACTCACCCTCACTCCCCCAGCCCTCACCGACCTCCTCCCCTTCGCTCTCGCTCAGACTGACCACACTCATCGGTCCCCTGGGGCGTAATACCAAAGGAGGGACAATGCTCATCACGATCTCCTCCACAACCGCAGCAGCATTCTCGTCCTGGGCAAGCAACCCGGGGCTTCGCGTTGATGGTAATGGTGAGTGGACCCTAGCCGGACTCATCGCCCGAGACGCCGGAGAGTACGTCTCGGCATCCTCGTATCCACCCGTGATCGTGTCCGGTAACGAAACCACATCATCCTCACTGGATCCCCGGTCGAATCCAGCCCATCGGTCGGAGGACATCCCGCCAAGAACAGCGTGGGGTGTGGGCGAAGAAGCTTGAGAGAGGGAAAGGAACGAGAATGTCGTGGACTCGTCAAGGTTCTGAAGTTGGCCGGGAGTGATGAGAGTGATGGGGACGGCGGAAGGACTGGCGTGGATGTCGGGCTTGATCCCACTTAGCGGGAGAAGCGGGTTAGCCGATATTGGATGGGCAGGAGAGGAAGCGCCAGATCGACGGGACGTGGGTGTCGGAGCGTAATTGAAGATCACGGAGCGGATCTCCTCGTCCTGAGCGGATATTGGGGGATCGACAGCGTCAAGGTCGATGATGGGTTGGACGGTACTTGATTTTCGTCTGGATGGAGGCTCCAAGCCGAGGCTCGAGCGACGGGAGGGGACTTGTTCGGTAAACATTGACTCTCTTAGGTCGTACGCCGAAGGCCGTCCCCAAGTATCATCTAGATCGCCCTCGATGACAGTGCTCCGGTGGATGCCCTCAGCCTCAAACGGACTTCGCCTCCAATCGTCTTCCACAACAGGGCTTCGTGGTTGATCCAGAAGCTCGTACTCCCCGCCCGACTGCCTTGCCCGTCTTCTCAACCTGGTATCGTGATCTCTGGTCGCCGTACTTCTTCCGCTCGATGAGACAGGTATGGGACTCGTATGTCGTTGAGATATGGGGGTTGAGGGCAGAGATTGGCGATGGCTGGCGAGAAGGGCTTCGATGAGTGGAGCGAGATGGGGATCATAGATGAACTAGAGAAGACGAGTCAGCTGGGATTCTGCGCAGGATTGAAGCAGGTGCCCAGGCGATATGAGTGGATGATGAAATGTAGAGGACAAAGGGGAACAGGCAGACGTACTTTCTTGAACGCATATCCTGATCCAACAATGGCTAGTGTTGTCCCGATAATGATCGGGACAGGATGGAGCGGCATGGCGGAAGTGACAGATCAGGGTCTTCTTCGATGAACTAGGGACGGGGTTGGACCTTCAACAAGGTGATACACTCGCTGAAAATTTGATCCGCTTTGGATTGATCGAGATGGAGGTTGGCAATCGGTTTACACGAACACAATCCTTTACAGAAGAAGTACGCGTTTGGACGCAAGCTGAAACGAGCAGACGACATGCAACATGAGACAGCGCGCGACGGTAGATTCCGCTTGTCTCCACGTGACTCGATAGAGTTGCCCCATTGAGATTCGCAGGAATTAGGCGCCCGATTGATTTTTAATTGCTCAGTCTTGTGTGATCCGAAGCCTAATCAGCGATCGAACCGGAGGTAAACTCTTCGAGTTGCTTAGGACAAAGTTTCCGTTGGCGTCTCTTTACTATCCGCATTCGTCCACTCTCAATAATTAAGCCAATCATGCTTCTCCTCTCTCTCGCCCGACTATGCTCCTCGGCGCAAGCCTGTTCCAGACCATGCAATCAGACGATGACATGGAATCCTGCCCGACCCGACTTCGGAGGCTTCCATCCCATCCGATGAGGCATGTACCTTCAAGGGCTAAAACGGTGTTGTCTTACTTGACGGCGTCGTACTGAATCGAATTAATTATCGATTCCTGCACTATTGAGAGCATAGAGATTCTGACGTTCTCATCTATACAAAAGTCCAGCTACTCTCACCATCCTCCTCACCGGTAGCAGACATCGCCAAAACCTGATACATCAGGTCGACCAGAAGATTAACACAGTCATCTACATGCCCCACTCGCCAGCCACATCCCTCTTCGCGTCCGACTACTCCCTCTCCGCCGCAGGCTCCCCCGTCTCCCTACAAGGGCCCCCTTCCCCTCGTCCCTCCCCCTCCCCACGCATCTCCCGCGCCTCGCCAGCTCGAAACCTCACACCCGCGACACCAGCATCCCCATCACCTCTCCGCCCACGTCCACTCGATATCACCTTAAAGACCCACGATGTACCGCTCACCGATTTCCCTACTCCGCCAGTCTCTCCTTTTGATGCACCGCTGAACTCCCCGTATACCGACGACAAGCTCACCTCCCGTCCTGCGCCGGTCAGCGGGAGGAAGAAGACTTCTGCGGCTGTTCACGAGGATGTGGGGGAGGAGAAAAGGTCGTCGTTCTCGGATCCCCCTCGACGGAAGAGCTTGGGGTACTCGGACTTTGAGGGCTGTATGGAGGGTAAGTCACCAATGCGTGAAAAGGTAGTGCTGACATTTGCAGGTGGACTTGGCCACGAGACCAAAGTCGGGACGTACAAAGTCGGCACCGAGAAGGCGTACCACCACTTGAGGTCCCCGCGCTCTCGAGTGTTTCGCAGGAGCGCTCTCCTTCAAGCCAAACAACCCTCGCGGCCAGCTCGCGAAAGCCAAAACGCTCATCCAGATCGCGACGAACTACCAACCTCCCCGCTCCGCCATCGTCTCGCTCAAGGAGGCCACCTCGCTTCTCCGCGAGATTGCCAAGGTGACCCCGCAATCTGTGTCAGCAAGAGAGACGCTGGCTCAGGCCTGCGCGTTGCTGTCGAGCACGCTGCAAGAGACGAATGACGAGGGGGATGACGAGCAGAAGGTCTGGGATGGGCAGATTGGGATACTCGCGAGGGAGGCACTGCAGAACCTCGAGGATGTGGCGGCGGGTAAGATGGATCGGATGAGGAGTCTGAGGCAGGAGGAGGCGTCGGAACAGGCTCCAGCGATTGCGGACACGTTCCTCGTGCTGTCTTCGGCTGTAGTCACGGTGTCTTCTCTCGCACCGGATCTTCCGACCGTGGATCTGCATGTCGAGTTGGCGGAGCAAGCGTTGGATCAGGCGAGCAATATGGCGACAATCGCTGCGGCCGCTCGAGTCAAGTCGGCGACCTCCTCAGCGAATCTCGTCACTCGCGTCCAGCTTGCGTCTGGCCGATCGATCCTGGAGAGACTGAGGCATACGTTCACCCTGGGTATGAAGCTTGACGAAGACGACTTCCGCTCTCTCATAACGGATATCGCGATGCTCGCTACGGAATGTCGGGAACGTGCCGCGAAACTCAAAGGATCCAAATCCGCCGCCGCCGCAACTCTCGCTTGGGAAGCTGTCCTACAGCTCGGAGATGCGAGATTGCTGTACGCCAGTCTGCTGCGGTTGGTGTGGAGGAAGAGGCGCCCGAGGAGACCGAGTCATGATAAGGACGGACGGAAGTCGAGCGCGAGGAGCGATAATGCCGAAGCGACGATCCAGGAGGAATTTGAGGAGGAATCCTGGACGGGGGTTGCCTTACGCAAGAACTCGACTGGACGTCGTCCATCGGGAAACGCGAGTCAAAGTCCGAGCCGACGCGGTTCGGAATCGCGACGTGAGAGTAGCTCGCACCTTGACGGCAAGATTAGCCATCAACGCAAGGGTTCGCAGCTGGAGTTGGTACCGGCCGACGCGGCGATGACCTCGTTCTCACGAAGCGAGCCTCGATACGGCTCCAGCGGATCGATCTCTATGCCGATCCCCCAGGTGGGTCGTCGTGGCTCGTGGTTGCCAAGTGGTAGCGACGCGACAGTCGGTCGCCATCGTCGACAATCGTCAATGTCTGCTCCACTCGTTGGACCCGATGGGACCAGCGAGTGGAGTCGGAAAGCCTCAGTCATCAGCCTCAGTGGAGAAGGCGATGTGACCGATACAATTCCCTCTGCCGATCTCGCCGGGTCGGCGTGGCAGCTCCTCGAAGCGGCGATCAAGCAGTACAAACTCGCCTTGTCAATCCTCTCCACGTCCGACCTGCCCGCAGCCCAACTCGCACGAGCCAAGACGGATACACTCACCAACATCGCCTACTCGTCCCTCTTCATGGCGAGTCTCGCACCTCGCTTAGCTATAGCCAACGAGAAACGTACCTCCCTCCTCGTCACATCCGAGGTATACGCCACCTGGGCCGCCCGGGAAGTAGGCTGGTCCTTCCTCATCGAAGGGACCAAAGAAGCCCAACTGGCCGACCGACGAACCAACTCCTGGCGAGCCGACGAATCCGGTAAACGCTCGGTGATGCTGCTCGTGAGGGTATGGTGGTATCGAGCGGTGACGACGGAGTCGATCGACGTGGATACCAAGACCGCGGCAAAGGATGCGGTGGAAGTGGTGGTGCGTCGTATGAAGGATAGGGAGGGGGTCAGGGATGGGGATGTGGTAAGGTTCAAGGGTTGGTTGGGAAAGTTTGAGGGGGAGATGGAACAGGCGGAAACGCTGTTTTGGAGGAGTGTTAGTACGATCTTGAGGGGTGGAGCGGGTTTCGTCATGTCGTAGAGGTCAGACGTCGTTATGGACACTAGAGGCGAGATCTATGAGTATTCAACATGGTCGGGATTGCTATCCAGCTGAAACCCTCTTTGGTGGATCATACGCCGAGAGTCCTGCTAAGCGAAGTCACGCGAACACACGAACTCTGCGTGAAGTAGGCAAAGTTACATTTCATCATACCAGCATAACACTAATGACCCCCGGCACCCCTAACCTTCGCCTCTTCATCCTCCGCCTCACCCGCTGAACCAAGCTCCTTGACAGGGCTGAAGAACGAGCGATAAGGGACAAGCTCGGCTTGAGGGTTCAGCTCGAGTCCGAACCCGGGCTCGTCGGTGAGGTCGATCTTGCCGTTGTGGGGGAGGACCTCGTTCAGGAAGAGGTTGCCAAAGGAGGGCGCGATGGATTTGCCATCGGGTGAGTTCGCCTGGGACCGTCAGCCGGGGCTTCCTCATTGAGGGATGGAGACAAGAAGGGAGGAGCGAGAGGACCGCGTGATGTGATCTGGGTTTGAAATCGACGATCTGGATGGGATGCCTGGGATGGATGAAGGAAGAGCGTAGGTGGACTCACGATGTACTCGCAGAAGTCGGAGTTTGGGAACGACATGATCGCTTGGAATGAGTATGGCCCGCTACCGTGGGGGACGACGGGGATGTCGTATGCCGCGGCCATGCTGTCACCTGTCTCAGCTCATTGCCATATTTGCCATCCCCCTTTTGGTAAGCAGCCGTGCTCACCTCGCTACCTTGATGAGCTCTGTGAGACCGCCGAGCCACATGACGTCGGGCTGGATGATGGCGATTGCGCGGTTCTGCGAGGAGACGACGTTAGCTGGGGTCGAGATCTCGCATTGGCAGCCTCTCACCTCGATGAGCTTACGGAAGCCGTACCTAGCCAAGGTCAGTGGACGCACAAGAGCCTGAGATGTCGGGTGAGCTGCTTACTTGGAGTACTCGTGCTCGCCGGTGGTGAACTTGACGTGAGGCAACGCTTGTTGAAGCTTCACGTGACCGTCGAAGTCGTCCGGGTGGAGAACCTCTTCCCACCAGTTGATCTCGACGCCGGCCTTCTCGCATGCCTGAATGAAGCCAATCAGCTCCCCAGCGCCTCTGAATTCTCTTTGGCTTGACTCACCTTGACGAGGGCAATCGTGTATGGCTATACCTCATCAGCTGTCGCTCGCCTACGGTACGGACCAGTCACCACATCAAGCGACATATAACAATCCACCTGAACCGGGTAATCCTCCCCGACAGCAGCCTTACATTCCTTGAGATACTGTACGTTCATCCTGATCCCCTCATGCCCATCCGGGGGACCATGCGGGAGAGCGACCTTGCTCCCCCAAAACCCGAGGGCCTTCGCAACCTCCGGACGAGGACCGGTGAGGTAGAGCGGGATCTCCTTCTTGGTTCGTCCACCGATCATCTTGTAGATGGGCTCGTCACGGATCTTGCCGATTAGGTCCCAGATGGCGAGATCCACCACGCTCAGCGCGGCGAGGGGAAGTCCTGACCCAACCCCATTAGCGTTGTCCCACTCTTCTTTTTGGTGGAGAAGGGTGCACGATAAGCGGAGAGCTCGACCCACCTTTGCGCCCATAGAACATGCTAGCCCTAAACATCATATCCCAAATCTTGTTCGTATCCCTCGGATCCTGACCGATCACGAACCGCTTGAAATGCTCCTCGATCAACCAACATGCCGGGGGACCGCCGAAACCAGTGGCGTAGCCGATGGTACCGTCTGATGCGGTGAGTTTGACGAATATGGAACCGAGGACACCGATACCCCATGAGGTGCGGGAGGTGCGGTATTCGGGGAACTTGTGCATGGGGCAGGAGATGTTGCCGGCAACGACTGAACGAGCGTCAGCGAGTCTGCCGGTGGACGGATCAGAGCCGAAGTGGTCTGTATGGGATCCACGAGCTCCAGCAGAATCGCAAAGAGTACTTTCTCCAGTCTCGCCAAATCAGGGGAGAAGTGGATGCTCCCTAAACTTGACAGCGGGTGATGACACAAAGCCCAGCAGCATTGCCCACGCGTTCGGGAGCGAGCATAGAAATCGGCAGAACCAGGAGAACAGGGAGGGCTTGGGATGAAACTTACTCCAATGATCCCCTCCTTGCCGGTGATAATCACCCCCACTGCCATGAGCAGTAGGAATGAAAGTCTCGAGCGAGACCTGTCACGATCAGCCAGTACCCCACCACTGCGAACTTGGACGAACGATAGTAGGCCAAGCTTTGCCGGGCATGATCTCAATGATACTAGTTTCTCAACCTACAAACTGAGGAGTATGGAGTCGTGCGCGCTGGAAGACGATCAAAGCGAGAGAAAGCCGTTGGGATGTGGTATCGGGATGTCATTCTCCCGTAGTTCCGGCCCGATTGGGGCCCGTCGGGAAACGTGTTATCCCATGGTTGCGATTACATAAGCCGAACTGGTTCAAAAGTCATAGGAGGGCGAATGGAAAACAAAGCAAGAGCCTCTTAGCCCTCGCCAATCCTGCAATGTGTCGAGCGTTCTAGAACTGTTGGCATTCTGGTTGTCATTCTGCGTCACTGATACATTGTCCAGGCGGCCATCATGGCTTATAACCTCCTTCCTGGCAAGACTGTCATCGTCAGCGGCTCCTCCACTGGGATAGGACGGGCCATAGCTATACGTGCGTCGGTTCCTACCTTCTGGCTTCCTCCAGCTGAACAAAGGAACCAAGTCACTGCGAAGAATGGTGCCAACGTCGTGTTGCATCACCTTGGCCCCTCAACACAATCCGATATCGAAGAAGTCACTAGCGAGGTACACAAGGCCGGCGGGAAGAGCGTCATAGTGGCCGGTGACATCGCCGAAGCATCCACCGCTTCCTCCGTACGTCCCCGTCTTGCCCTCTTACCTACCTAACGAAGCATCCAGATCGTGAAAGCGGCAATAGACACCTTCGGACGAATCGACCACCTAATCTCCAACGCCGGAATCTGCCCCTTTCATCCCCTCCTCACCCTCCCCGCTGACCTTTGGCGTCGAGTCCAAGATGTCAACCTGAACGGCGCTTTCTTCCTCGTTCAAGCGGTCGCCAACCAGATGGCGACGCAGGAACTCATCGACGGGGAACGGGGCAACATCATTGCCATCAGCTCGATCTCGGCGTTGATGGGTGGAGGGGAGCAATGTCATTATACGCCGACGAAGGCAGGGTTGAAGAGTTTGATGGAGAGCTGTGCGATTGCGTTGGGGCCTTTGGGGATACGGTGTAACTCGGTCCTTCCAGGTGAGTACGGTCTTTATACTCTGGGAAACAGCGCTCCCCATTCTCTGGGAATGGTTGCTGCTAGGACCGAGACTGAGGCTGATGGGATGATCCCGTAGGAACCATCGAGACCAACATCAACAAAGAAGACCTGTCCGACCCAGTGAAGCGCGCAGACCAGACCCGGCGAGTCCCGCTAGGCCGACTAGGCGTACCCGAGGACCTGGCAGGACCGACGATCATGCTGTGCTCGAGTCTGGCGAGGTATGTGAATGGAGCGAGTCTGTTGGTGGATGGGGGCATGGCTATCAGTTTGCAGTGATGCACCACGCGTACTTTCAATGTCACCGCCTAGACGTCTCAATAGCTTGGGGATGCCGATGAAGGATGTGTATGTGGGGACGGCCGTTCAACAAGATGCCCGGGGTGGGGAGGACAGTGGAGCTCTCAAACTGACTTTGGGTATCGCTGATCTACTCGACCTCACGAGCCGTCCAAGTAAGGTATGGATCGTAGCTGCCCCCAACGTCCTAATCCACTCCCTGGAGACCTGGTTAGCTGTGTGACATCACGAGGTCGAAACTCGAAGAATCGTCAACGAGAAAACTTGTCATATCCTCATACTCAAACACCATCCACGCCTTCACAGATACCGCTTCCACAAACGATCGGCTGCGCACAATTTTCCAGTCGAAGAGTGTCAAGGCAAGACACATCGAGTTTCTGCCGAAAGAATTCGATCAGCTGGATGAAGAATGTCTGGAACAGCCTTACATCTGCGTCAGGAGGAGCGATGACTCTGATGTTTGAAGTTTTCACGCCTTGCACTTTTGCCCTTTCTTTGGGCAGCAGCCCACGTATGGACCATTCGTCGCCTTTACAAAGAAGGGTGATGTATTCGTGACTTGCAAAGCGTAAGCACTCGTCACAGGAGTGCTGGCCTGGAAGATCGTACACTAAAGCACCCAGATCAGCCGCGACTTTTCCTAAAGTACACTGACAGTCTTTTGGGTGGTCCCGCTGACCGTTGTGCTCTTTGCTTGCAGCGAGTTTGCAAACGTGTGCCAGTCGCCAACAGAGGGGTATGCGATCATGGTGAAGACTTCTGACTTGTGGGACTTATCGAACGGGGTGAAGGTGGCATTTGCCGGACCACCAAGTGTCTTATCGCAATGGGCATCACAACCCCAATCGCCCCAAACTTCCTTCTCATTCCACACTTTGGTCCAGTTCCCCCAATAGAATACAAGTTCTGGTAACGACTGTTTAGCCTGCTCGGCGTTGTTGTCGCGCAGCAGCAGATTAGCTGAGGGTGATCCCTGCTTAGCATGAGGCACAACCGAAGATGACGATGAGGCTGATGAGTCGGCAACGGCAAATCCCGTTGCTGCGATGAGTAGCACAAGAGTCTGGGTCAACATTTCTGCCGTACGGTAATATCAATTATGATTAATTGAAGGTCGAGATGCGTGGATAGGTATTGTGCATTAAGACAATACAAATAATATCGTCCATGTTGACCCCTGGCAAGGGGGACGAAAGAGAAAGGATGACCCGGAAGGGCCATTTCGTCTTGCAGCTCTGTCACAGTGGGGAGACAATTCACACCTTTCACTTCCGCCTGAAACATGCTGTATCCTTGGCCATATGAGTTTGGGAGAACATGTCGGAGACGGGGTCTGGAGACATCTAGGAGCCACATACGGAGTTGTGGCGCACGGGTATGTCGGTTCGATCAAGGTCTAGGAGACGGATGCGCATGTGTACTTCTAGCTTTCTCTTCACTTTCTCGGTCTATGAATTCATCATGACTTGCAACAGAATAGACTTTCCGTTTCCATAATCTCGAGTCGTCCCACAGGTCCACCCTCTCGTCCCTGCACAAATCGCAACCAGTCCAATGACATGCGGAAGCGCCGCAAAGACTGCATGTCACAATTGTGTCCTCAAAAGTACTGCTTCTTCATCCGCCCAGCTACCTGCACCGCTCTGACATACATCGGCTGCTCCCAATATTCTCTCAAGGCACAAAACGTTCTGGTTCAGCTGAAATGCCATGACGATAACTTGGCTCCAAATGTCCGCAACAGCCATACATCTGTTCCAAGCGTAGCTGTGATCCAGACTGCCACAAGCCTTCACACCGTACATTTGTGTCCTTTCGTTGGGCAGCAGGCCACATACGGACCCAGTGTCCCTGAGACGAAGAAAGGGTCAGGCATGGGTGATCTGCATTGGTGTAGGCACTTATCACACTGGTAGTCTGAAACATCGTGCACTAAATCATCCAATCAGCCAAGCATGATCTTCACCCATACTTGAAATATGCTGACCGTCGTTGACGTCGTCCCGGGCCTTTTGGTCCGGATTGTTCCTGCTTCTCGGAATATGCTAATCATATCATTCCACTCTGTCGGAGATGGGTATACGAAGAGGGTGAAGACGTCTGACGGGTGCTTTGAGTGAAAAAAAAAATGGGGGCAAGGTTACGTATGCTGGACCACCGAGAGTGCACGGGCAATCGGCATCACACCCATACCCTTGCCATTGGTCTTTACAGGCGTCAGTCCAGTTGGACTAGCGGAGTACAAGTCCAGGTGAAGGTTCAGTGTTATTGTCGCGTTGAAGCAGGTCAAATGAGGGTGTTTCTTCCCCGGAATGAGAGATGCTTGATGACGCCGCCGACTCTGGTAAACGATGTGATTGGAGTATTGGCAAGTCCCAACGCCGCCACAGGTAGGAAAAGCGTCTGTGGCAACATCTCTGGTATGTAATGATATTGTGTATGTCTGACTGAATGTCTAGATGGACTCAGCTCAATATCCAGTAATGGACAATACTAAATACCTGATTGCCGGTGACCCCTGCTTTTCACTGTTTCACCCTTATGACACAATTGGAGACAGAACGCAGACCCTTCACATCCAGCCAGAACATGCTCAATGTCTGGCATTATGACTCTGGCAGGGCTTGTTGAATGCTGGTCGCTAGACGCATTGTTTCTCAAGTTTCAAGGATTCGGCTGTTTGCAATGAAGACCGGTGATGAGAGGTCCACTGACCAGAACGCAGTCGGAGAACATCAATCACTTGATCCATAGTCTCGCTATAACCGATCATTTACGTGGTGTACAAGAGCACACAATCTTGGACGAGGATCGATACCATGCGTGTTGACCAGTAATAATGCGCGGCAAGCAGTCTGCATCGCTATAGATCAGCCGGTCTTGTGCGCGACTAGCTCAAAGCTTGATTCCAGGATCAAAGCCACTCCATTCCTATTCTCCTCCAAGGTCTCGGCGAACAACTGCCTGAACTCGCTCTTCGAGATTGCCGCCAACGGTCACCTAGACGCCCAAAACCGTCAGCATAAAGACACCGTTTGGGAGACATACGGCATAGGTTTCACTTCCTCGACTTCATCTGGCAGACGATCTCCCAGCTCCTCGAGTAGCTGTAGTAAGGGGTCCGTCAAGGCCTTCCAGTATGCCGAACGTGAACGATACTCCGTTTCAGATACAATGTGCAGACCATATCTCGATTCCCAATCCCGAAACTGTCGGTTGCCATGTCGAGGTGGATACAGAACGCCCTTAGCATCCCCATGATCTTTTCCGGGGCACCTTCTTCCTGCTCGGATCCAACGTACATGCTTGAAATTCGGAGCTCGCGGTCTTGATGTCGTTCCACATGAGCCAGCCTCTGAGTTTGAGCATTTTTGACGCGGTGCGGAGGAAGGGAGTCGGATTGCCACCTTTAGAAGAGGGAGTTTAAGAGACGAGCATTGACGACATCGAATGCGCCGACCCAGTCGTCCGGGATTGCATTTGAATCGAGGATATCGAGCTTATGGAGCTTGATTCGGCCGGGAAGCCATTCAGGAGCAGGGAAGAGGTTCGGGTTGATATCGAGTCCCGCCATCTTGGCTGTCTGCGGAAGGTCCTGCTGTCCTTCTAGCTCGATGAGCCAAATACCAGATGACACTCAAACCAGGCTTGGCGATGTCGATCTCAGGTGGGAATGGAGAGGGTTCGTGAGAAGAGTCAATGTTGGACGTTGAGGCGAATGGGAATCTCGGTAGGATCGCGATGCCCAGTAGTCGGACGAGTCTTTGTCTTGTAGCGGTTCCCTATTCGGAAGTTGAACTGACATGATGAGATCGTGAGAGATAGGTGAATCACCGTTGACGTGGATCCCTTCCTTTGTAGTTTTTGGATGCTCGGTCAACTACCCGGATGGGCAGAAACACAACAGGACAACATACGGCGAACCCCGTTCTGATGCGTAATGGAGATCGGCTCATCTCCGGACGCATAACCGTTGCTGTCCTCGAACTCCCTGTGGTCGCTCAAGAGACCCGTCAAAAGCGTGTCAGACGATCACTTTCATACCTCTGATTCGAGGCGTTGCTTAGCCCTACTGTCTGAGGCATACATCGGCTACCGCTGAAACAGGAGCTCATCGCCACCAACCCGCACGAGCGATCTGATGTTCATCGCACAACATTCAATCTCGCACGGAACTCAAACTGTTTCGGAAACGTGCATGCGGCCTAGTACGAGTATGTCTCCTCCGGCATCCTGATCCCATCGTTGATCCCCGCCATCTGTGTCACAACACCCATCAGCATTTACTCGTCTACGAGCTGCTCGACCACTCACCATCAATCGTCCTCCATCGACATTGAGCACCGCGTTGTTGATATACATACCGCCCTTACTGCACATCATGATGATGGGCGCGACGATCTCCTCCGGCTTGCCCGGACGTTCTGTACGTACCCCACGGAAGGTCAGTGGACATTTTCAATGGGTGGACGAGAGACTTACGCATGGTGGATCGAAGAGCGGCTTTCTCAGGGGCGAGGCCGAGATCGTAGTTGTGGCCGGATCCGCCGGAGGTGCCGGTCATCTCGGAGGGGAAGATGCCGGGGCAGACGGTGTTGACCCGGATCTTTAGGCTGGGACAGGTCGTCAGTAATGCTCATATGGGGGTGGGGTGGACGAACGGGTGGAGGCGTCCAGCGAGAAGCTCTCCCAGATGAATGGCTAGAATGGTCAGCTTTGGGCACTCCAGCGCCGAGGTCATTACTCACTCCCTGCCTGCAGAAGGGTCAGAGGAGAATGAAGGTGGTGAAGCCTAAAATCTTACTTTGGACACGCCATAGCTCAATGATCCCATCAAGCTACCTTGTACGTCAGATCACTCGAGAGTTGACAACCAGTATCGCTGCTCACCGCTGATTGGCCAGTCCCGCTATTGAGGCAATCACCACCACGCTTGGGTTGTCTGATTTTCGGAGATGAGGGATCAGGGCGGAGGTCATGAAGTAGACGCCTGAGCGGTGTCAACATTCGGGACGGGCCATCATGCACTGGTCTCGAAGGAAGCTATGGCGATGTCTCTTTCTCGAGGCTCACCATTTATATTGACTGAAACCATCGACTGATCAGTACTGGAAGAGGACGGAGAAGCGAGACGCACTGGCATTCGAGTAGTTGAAGTCTTCACTGTGTGAATATTAGTGGATCCCCGACTAGGTGAAGCGATGGCGTACTCCTCGACGTCCCATAAAAGCTTCTCCACCGCATCAGCTGATCCCATCCCGTTAGCTCATCGCCTATAGCCCAACCAGTTAGACGAACGATCATTATGGTTTTTGATGGGATTCCTCCAGGGTTTTGACACGCCTGCACAGTTGATCAGAACATCCACCTATCCATCTTAGATCAGCACAAGTCCCGGTTGTCGTGACCAGACAGAGACGTACAACGGGTTCGTTCGCGGTGATTTGCTCGACGGTCTTGGCGACTCCCGCTTTAGTCGCTACGTCTCCTTGAATGCTGCAGACAAGTGGAATCAGTCAGACACATGGGGGTGTTCAGGTACTGGTTGCCCACCATATCACCTTCCCGCCCTTTCCAGCACCAGCATTGACTTCGTGCGCTGCCGCTTCGAGGACTTCTAGCCGTCGACCGGTGATGTACACCTTGGCACCATTCGTCGCGAAACCCTGTGTGATAGCTGTGTTGTCTATCAGAAGCATGTACAGCCTGAATCGTTGAGGTGGTCGAACCTTTGCCGATACCGGTCCCACCGCCTGTGACGACAACGACCTGTGACCGTCAGCTGAGATGCTGGGAGACAGTTTTGACGTACCTTGCCGGCGACTGAGAAGATATCTTCGAGACTGAAAGACGTATCCGACATGATCAATGATCTATTGAAGGGGGACAGAGAACCGGGAGAAAACACTGTCTATCGCAAAGCAACCGAAAGATCAATGCTCGGCGATGTCGGTCGCCACACTTTATTTGGAATCCCGAGGTCCCCGCTTTGCCCCTCACGAGGGCTGACGTATCAAATCGACCCTGTAATCACCCTTTGGGTTCTGTACCTTTGCCGCTCTACTGACGTTTTCCCTTTGAATCGGTTACCCGTGTGGACCTTCCCCTTTGATCCGGATCACATACGACATCTCAAATTTACCCCGCCGATCACGAGATCATCTTTCCTCTCCTCTCTCGCCAAATCCCGCTCCGCTCGCCCACGTCTTCCATCAAACCCTACTCTACCGTAGCCACACCTTTACCCTGCACCTACGACTCCACCCATTCCAGTCGCCCCAAGGATGTTCTCCCAACGCTCCTTCGTACCCGTCGAACAGCTTCCACCTCCGCGTTCTACTGCGACGGACCATACTACGCCTCTTGAGGAGGAAGACGACTTCGATCTGGACGATCCAAGGTTCCATACACGATCGAGAGCATCATCGCTAGTGGGACTGGAGGATCAAGAGTCGGCGAGAGGGGAGACGTCGAACTCACCGGGTGTGAGGGCGTTGGCGGAAGAGGTCGACAAGGTGAGTCTTGGCGTTCTTTGATATTTCTTTTCGCTGCATGTGCACTCTCTGCTCGCGATTGGGAGAGCTTGGCTTTCGCCACTCGATCTCGTGGCCTTGCTTGTGCATAGGAGTCGTTCATTGAGACTTCCTTTGTCTGGATGGGCGTATGAGCGGCTGCCTCATCTCATAATCCGCCGACCAGCTACTACGACGCTTAGCCGGGTCTTTCCGAATTATGGTGATAGATCGCTGACATATGGTCACCCTTCTTCCTCGCTTTCCCGCTCTTCTCGACACGACCAATGACGACTACCCGTTCTGCAATCCCTTTCCGCATCTTCGTTCCAACGAAAATCTCTTCCCGCGCCCTCCGTCCCGTTCTCGGATGACGCGCTCCACGTCATGTACTTCATCTCAATGATCAATCTCTTTCCCGACCTACCTTTTTGCAGCAACCCGTGCATGCTCCGATGCCCCGACATCACCCGACTTTACCGCGGACGACAGCCTCCGCGCTCCATCGTACATCACCAAAACCTCGAGATAACGTGGACCGAAATCCTTCTCGCGGGAACAGGGATATGATGCCCGAAGAACCCATCTCCCCCCCTCGACAGATCCGAGCGTCCCCCTCACCCTCTCGACCGTCGAAAATCAACGCGCTGTCCCCTCTTCAGGCGTTCTCACCCCTTCAGCCGATGACTGTACCTCGGGATCGCTCAAACACCGCGTCCGAAGCAAGCAGCGCCGGAACTCGATCCCGCGCGAGCTCGATCACGAAATCCCTCAGTAGGCGACAGAGCTTGATTGCCCACGCTGCGAGATGGGGTACTGGAGAAGACTACGAGGATGACAGTTCGATGAGCTCAGCAGGATTGTTCTCGAGGCTGACTTTGGTCAAGGCGCCGAACGAGGAGTCGGGTCTTAAACGGTGAGTTCATCTCGCTGTACTCCGCTGACTTTTAGTCGATCGAAATCATCATCCGCTCTCGCCCCTTTCTCCGCGATGGCAGCTTTGGGTGACAATCCTGCTACTTCCAATCATGGACCCCGTCGGTCCTTCGCCGCCTCCTCGTTCGCGGGCTTTGCTCCCTTGGCACCGATGCGCTCCCCCTCAGCCTCCTACTCTCCCGGCGGACCGGATGCGGTTCATCGAATAACCCAGCTGTACGGCACCGACAACGATGTTGGCATTCAACGGAAAACTCTGACGCCAGAAGAAGTCGTCGAGGTAGCACGAGGCCTGTCGTCACCCGTCATGGTCCCCGAAGGCGGCTTCAAGCAGACAGAGCTGAAACGGCGGAAATCAGCTGGTCCGGCCAATCGGCGAACGCAGCAAGAGGCTGCGCAACCTGAGAACCCCCCGGTCGCGCTCGAACCGGTCGACTATGTTCAGCTCGATGACGAAACCCTCCTTCCATTCGTCGACCGACCGGCAGAAGTCGCTGAGCTGCTGAAGCACCCTTCGAACGAGAAGATGTTCAAAGCCCTTCGCGCGGCCTTCCCGAAGACACCGGCAAGACAGCATTGGCAAGCCATGAAACCGGAGGAATGGAACTGGGACGAGTTCTGCATGCACCTCACGATATTGAGTCGAGCAGAATGCCCAGATTACGCTTGGGTTTTCCGCGCACGACAAGCAGTGAGACAGCGCAGCGTTGCGCTATGGGAGAAGGTTGGAGTCTGTCTCGGCTGCGACGGGGACTTGTTGAATGCTGGTGGGGAGGACGACATTCCGCCTTCATGGGGTGGCTTGGGCCTGGGTGAAGAAGGCGAATATGACCCGTCTCAGAACCAGGTGTATATCGCCGCGCTGGAAGCGATGGATCCGGAAGAGAGAGAACGTGCGGAGCGAGAACTACGAGAGGAGTTTGGCGAGATCGCCGAGGATGATAGCGAGTCTGCTGCAGGAATGGCGGCGCTACTGGAGTTGGCCGTCATCGGTGAAGGCGATGAAGGGACTCGAATAGGTGGACGTCCGACGATCCCTCAAAACCCTCCGAAACCATCTCGGCATGGAAAGTCAGCCTCGATCGCGCATTACGGCGAGATCGGCCGTAGTCCTGTCCGGCCTTCGCGTAATAGATCCTTCGTCGGCCTACAGATCCTCACTGCTCCGGCAAGTCAACCGAATCAGAGCCCCCTTCCGCGATCACCCAGCGTCGTCCAAACTCCGGCTCTTGGCGCATCCATGCCGATCTTCGAGCGAGGTCCGGGATCGCCGCTGTTCCCGAGCAGCTTCAGCAGTCTCTCGGTCGAGCCGAATCTGGGGAGGAGCGCGAGTGTGGGCTTAGCTGGAGGGATGAGGGTCTCGCCTCTGGAGTATAGAGGTGCGGATGAAGGGGGCAGGAGGTGGTCTGCGATCCAGCGCAAACCTAGTGGCGCGGGGTTGTCCGAGAGTGAGTTGGGCTGCTTCCCCTCTTCATATGGCATTAGGCTGACAGGATGCCTCGCTCAGGCGCCATCACGTTCTCGACCAGTGAGAGCGAGTGGTCCCATACAGGCCTGGGAGGAGAATATCATCACGAGATACACGCATAACGACAAGCGGGCGGAGAGGATCGGAAGGGGAGAATCGGAAGGGGAGAATCTGGGAAGGAAGACCGCTGAAACATGTAGCGACGTAGTCTTTTGAGGTGATGGGGGAGTCATGGTATTGTATCTTATGGTGTCTTGGCATACACGAGAGTGTCACGTATTCGTCACCCACGCCATCGAATCGTGGTTCACTTCATTGCGAGAGTAAAGCGAAAATCAAAGCGAAAGACTCCCGAGGCGCGTCTGGCGTCAACACTTTCCATCACACGAACTGTGAGACCAAGCGTTGTCTCATCATGACCGACCTAGCCGACCTCTTCAGCACCACATCCCCACCCCCTTCCCCACTTCGTCCACCCACAGACACCCTCTTCCTCTCCCCTTCCTCTTCAATCGCTCCAACCCCCCAGGCCCGGCGCAACAACTCCTCCCACAACCGACCCACCTCCCCCCCACCACCACCCCTAAACTTCGACGACGATCTCGGTGACCTCGACCTCGACTTTGATCTATCCGACCTCCCACCACCTTTAACTGAACGGGACGTCAATGGGTCAAGGCTGATTCCAGTGGACGATCCCCTCGCAGCCCTTGATTTTGGTCGACGGGATGGTGGAGATGAGGAGAGGGTGGGGAAGAAACGGAAACCTGTGGCTAAAATCGATGCGGATCGGTATGTCCCCTTTTACCTCCTCCTCCTCCTTCTGTCTTTGCCTCCCACGCAACCACCACATGCGGAGTGATTGTTGGTAGGTGTTGACAAGGGACAGGTTGATGGGCGACAAGGGCTTCCCGGCGCTCATGCGTGCCGCCAAGCGATTCAAACCCAGGGGTAAAGGCCACGAGGTACGTTCCCCCCCCCCTCCTCCTCCCTATCCCCTGGTATTACTTACCGCAAGAAAGAATGGGTGGGATGGGGCTGATGAGTGGGGACTAGGTCGCGGACCTGAGGGACCTGCTCGAGGTGTATCAGATGTGGGCGCATGGAATGTTCCCCAAGGGTGATTTTGCGGGGACGATTGCTAGGGTGGAGAACGTATGTCGGACGAGGCGGTTGGAGGTGGGTCCTCCCTACTTCACCTCGACTCACACTCAATCTACTTGGGGAGTGCGGGGAGTGAGGAGCTGATGGGAGGCCGAGGGTAGAACGCGATGAAGGGGTATCGAGAGGCTTTCTACCCACCGGCGAAGTGTCCAACACCTCGCCCTCGCTCACCGGGAGCGGAGGATCGAGACTCAACTCCTCGGAGCGGAGAGCAGGATGAGCAGGAACGGATGGGAATCGCGAAGGAGCCGCTATTCACTGCTGCTCCTGAGGGAGACGAGGGCGATGAGCTGGAGATGATGGCGCTGGAGGAGATGAAGAGGGAGGAAGCCGCGCGGAGACCTCCGCTGGAGGAGGACGGGCCGCCGGAAGTAGAGGAGGAGGATGAGTGGGAGGGTCTTTATGATTAGAGCGTATGCATCTTTCATGGTATATTGAAATGGCTCGATCACGAGGGTGAAGCGACAGTCACCTCATGGCCTCGCTCGGGACTCGGATCTCGATCTGCCAGGAGTGAGATTCGGAAACGACGCTGCCTCGCTCGGGAACGAAATCCCATTCAAGAGCTGATCATCGTTCAGATTGATAGGATGGCGCGCGGGTGATGACATGAGCAGCACAACATAGGGAATATAACTGATCTTATAAACTCTGTTCCCAAGAGATGTATCCTTTGATGCGAGATCCACCCAGAACCAACAAGACACTGTATCTCATCCGCCATTCCTGTATCTCATCCGCCATCCGCCTTCCGCTTTCCGTGATACCTCTTGACCCTCTCAAGTCAAGTCTGTATCCGCTCAAGCGAGCACATGAACGGAACCATCCCTTAGATCCGGGAAGAACGTGGACTCATCCTTATTCTCATCCCCCTCGCCTTCCGAGGATATATCGAATGGATTACCTGTAGCGTACTGGGGTTGCGGCGCCAGGATCTGTGAATGGTGATGTGATGGATTCGGTGGGAGGGGTGAGACCAATGTGGGGGAGTGGCCCGATGATTGGGAAGGGGGAATACCGAGGTGGAGTGGAGAAGGACCGCCGCTTGCATTGCTGCTGAGAGGCGAATGTTCGGATGTGGAGTTGGAGTGGAAGATGTCCGAGTGGGGTGCTTGGTGGTCCGAGTAGGAAGGGTCGGAGGTGGACGGTGCGAAGGTGGTGGGATCGTGGAACGGGTAGGGCGCGGATTGGTCGGAGGTGTCGGAAATGAAGCCTGACCCAAGTGGGGAGGGGCGCAGTGGTGGCTCGGAGGTCTGAAGAGGGAGGTTGGTATTGATCCCAAGTATCCCGAGGTGATGCAGCAGGTCCGCGGGTCTACTCTCGTCAGCAGAATTGCAACAAGTGACTTAGGAAGGGACTCACGCCGAAGCTCTCCGGGCATCCGGGTCGAACCTATCCATCCCAGACGGACCCATCCAGTCTTGCCCGAAATCACTCCCATTCTCCATCCCCCCGTCCGTTGTGGATGCAGTGATGCTCGCCATACTCCCGATACGTGCCCGCTGCCGCATCGCCATGTACGGCGACTGATCCTCCGTGAACGATATCGAGTGTCTCTGCATCGCTCCGGATCCGAAAGAGAAGGTCGGATTAGGTAGAGGCGCATTAGGTGTGAATGGCGACTGCTGAGATGGATCGAGTGGGTAGTCGTACATCATTGATCCCGAGTCTGGGGGAAGGTAGGATGTCGGCGAAGTGTTGGACGGCCGGTAGGTACTGGAAGGAGGGGTGAGGTAAGTAGTCGATAAATCGGCATCGCCAAAGACTAATCCTGACTGAGAGTGTGCCTCGCCATCATGATCCTTGATGGGTGTAAGCCTTCGGTTAGGTCTACCGATTCCCATGGGGTACATGCCAGAGCTGACTCTGGGCGGAGTGAATGGTCCCGAGGAGATGAGTTGTGCCGCACCAGGCATACTGGCTCGACGCGAGTTGTTCCGGATCGCCGTGAGGTGAAGGACCGAAGGCATCGGTCGGATGCTCGGCGAGATCTTCGGGCTCATCCCATTGGCTGGACGCAATTGTTGACCTTCTGGGATCGGCGAGGGATAGGGGATGGAGTTCCGTCGAGCGGCAGCAGCTTGACCCATGAGGGGTGATCGGACTGGCGAGACGTGGCCTGACGGTCGACCTTGACCTGCATCCGCCGCCATCCGCTTCGCCACCCACGTATCGATCTTGGCCGCCTCGCCGTTAGCCAAAGAAAGTCGTCGACCCATGTTGGCAGTGTTGACCGGTGGCAGAAGGACTTGCTGATGTGGAGGACTGGTCGTTTGGTGTATCGGCGGTGGACTATGAGAGAGTACGGTCTGCCGTTCCGGCGTCTTGCCCGTCTCCAGAGCTTCCGCATCCGAAGCCGTCCTTTCCGCCGCGAGCTTCTCCTTTATCGCCAGACCCTTCACCTTGGCTCGTCTACCGCATCAGCTCAGCTATAGGATCTCGCTCACCTATTCTGAAACCACACCTGCACATTCCGTTTCGACATCCCCAAATTCGCCGCCAGCCATTCTCGCAGGTTGTCGTCCGGCTTCGGATTGATGTCGAACCAGTGTTCCAGCACCATGAGCTGCTCCGGTGTCGTCCGTCGTCGGTGTTTGACCTTTGAGGTAGGATTCTTGTCAGATACTTGAGGCGGTGGTACAGACGCGGCGTGTTCAAGGCTAACCTCGAGATTCCCATAGATGATGTCCTGTCCATCTTGGTAGCCATCCTCATCCCAGTCAGCCTGTCCCTGCCATTCGCCGTCCGGTGGATACCCAACCTGAAAGCGGCTACTCGGACCGTTGGGTTGGTGTTGGTGTTGCGGTGGGAAAGGGGCGGGAGCGAAGGAAGGGCCAGCGACGGGTTGTGGTTGTGGCGTGTACTGCGGGATCAGGGATGCGCCGGGGTAGCCAGGGGGTGGGTATACCTGATCCCTGGCGAAAGCTTCTGGGGGCGTATACATCTGTTGGAAGTGATTGACGGGTGTAGTGATGTGTTCGACCGGGAAGTGATGTGGGGGAGGCATAGGTGGGTGATTCAATGGTATTCGTCGATACTCGTCTGGTGCGACGTGAATGATTCCCGACATCTCGATCGATGCGCTGTCTATCGATCAGCTGGACAGAGCGGAGGAGATATTGACGTACGACAGAGGAAGATGGCCCTTTGATGCCCGCGGGCACCTTTAGACCCAGCCGCGGGGGGAAGGTATGTGATCAAGCCGTCCTTTGTGTGACGAGGTTGCAGGATCCGGCGAAGGGTCGAATGACGGATCTTGCTTTCGATGTGATGGAAGACGAGATCCTTTGATGGGAGATAGACTGGGGAGGCGGACGGCGGGGGGAGTTGAATGGAAGACCGGGAGTGGGGTGGGATATTGACTGACACCGGATGCGACGTGACGTCTGTAGACGTGTCGGGTTCGGAAGCGAGGTGAGGAGTGGACGAAGGAATTCGGATAGAAGGAGGTCTAGGGAGGATTTGTCTAACAATTGCAAATCAATCCGTTTCGCCCGCTTTCCGTGTCGTAGTCGGGTGAGATCCACTAAGGTCCTCCCGGCCGCCTATCCAAGGTCGACCACCATCACTAGTCCTGATACCCGAGAGGCAGTCTAGGCTGTTTGATGTTTCGTTTGATAGTGGATGGTGTGTGAAGAAAGCGCGCACGAAACCCAAACCCAGTTCAGGGTCAAATCCGGTTCCTGGTCCATTCCTTCCGGCAGCGACCGCGCGACCAGAACGTCTTCTTGCCGTAATTTTATTGAGTCACCGGGAATCCGACCGGAAGCTATACGGTGAATTCAGAGCCGAGTGTGGCAGAGTGCGAAGGATCGTCAGCGGCGCTACATCGCTGAACTCCCCATTGTCTTTCGTCGGCTCCTCGACAACGCGGCTCGACATGAGAAACAGGAATGAATAGGCTGCACGGAAAAAGGTGACAATGACGCAGATGACGTCCCTTGCCCCTCTCAGGAAGGCAGATCATCCGCTGGCACCGGTAGAAACTGCCCAATGACTACTGAAGGCAAATCAAACACCTATTCGGGTTATCAGCTACCACGATCTGACCAGGAGTCTACTTGCAGCTCACATCTCGCCTGATCGTGAAGCAGCACGAGCATTCCACTTCCGCTCCTTCAGCGGCCAAAGTCGTCGGCATAAAGAAGTTTTGCGTGGTGTTCTCAAAAGCATGTACGCTGAATGATTCCCAGTATGAGATAACACTGATAGTGGCACCCAATTTCAGCACGAATCGACCAAGTGAAAGGTTTAAAGAATTCTCGCGATCTTCGGGCAAACATCTCATACACAAATGTCTTCTTCCCCAGCAAATCGCTCTCACTTCGGCCGAGTAATGCGCAGCATTCCGGATTGGCGTAGCAGACCTCGCCTGTCCGCCGCCAGACAGCAGTCGGCGTTGCCGAGTAAGAAATGAGCTTCTCGAGCTCCTGGAGAAACGCAGTAAGGTCAGCGCCAAAGTCCCAACAGGCGAGAGACAGAGGAGGTGGATCATTCGGTACGTCGGACGGCTGCAGGATGATGCGAAAACTCACAATGAGGGTGCGCTGGAATGACCGCTCGAGGAACACCTCGTCCTCTTCACTCATTGGCATTCTGTAAATCTCGCATCAGGTTCACTCCATCCGCTGAACCGAGGCTACTCACTGCAGAGCGATTAGGCTTGGCCTGAAAGAAGCGAGTGCCCGGACGACACGAAGGACATCTCTCTGCTCGAAACTAGCTCCGATCAGCAGCGATCTCCACGACTTGACGCACTGCTTGGAGAGATACTCCATCAGGAAGTGATAACCTTCGGTGTAGTCACTATCAGTCACCTCAGTATACAGCATAAGATCTTGGGAAAAGGCGAGGTCACGTACTAAGGCTTGACGATAGTCCGGTACACCTCATTCGGCGTCAACCCTCTTCCAGGTCTGACAAGTGTGGTGGTCGAGAAAGGTGACTCCTGATCATTCTGATTGACTGCCATGGATGAGGGATTGGTCCACGTCGTCCACGGATTTTGCGGGATCTCATATGCTATCGGCGGCGTCTGATCCATACTTTGCGCTGGAGGCTGAAGTTGCGGTTGAAGTGGTGGTTGAGGTTGAGGTTGTTCGCTTGGCCATGCAGGCGGAATGAGTGTCTCGAGCTGGGACATCTGCGGATCGGAGAAGTTGGGATAGACTGGGGACATAGAGGCAAACATGGAGTCGAGCATCTGGTATTCGGAGGCGGCGGTGGTGCCGTAGGCTAAGATGACCGGTTCAGTATGTAAACAGGCATACGACGCTCAGCTTACGGTAAAGGTTCGGTACCTCCGCAGTGTGAGTCGCGCCCGGATTACTCCAAAATCGCATCGGGTCTGATCCATCTCCCATATCCAAGCCAGCATCCGCACCAGCGCTGTCGAGTGGGGCAGGGAGCCAGATATTGTCGTCGACTCTTGGTTGTATCGGTGGTATGGCCAGGGCTTGTACAGATTGATCAGGTGTTGTCATCGTCGGCGAATTGTCGGCCGGGGTGGACGTATCTACACCTCGTCCAATCAGCTTGTGCCTCGGTATAGCAGTGTTGGTTAAATTCACCCCGATCCTTCCCTTCCAACAGGTACTTCGCCTTCTTCCTCATCCCCTCCACACATTTCTGCCCGACGCCCTTCTTCATACACCTCGAGCATGGTCTCTCTATTCATCCCGGTCAGTACCGACGGGCTCATGCATGACTCACGCTCATCGCAGGTGAGATGACTTCGCTGACAGGCCAGACATGCCTTGGCAACCTTCTTCCTCCCGCTTCCCTTGGATTTCTCACCTTTCCGTTTGTGCTTCGTGGCCGTGATGTGCGATTGGCCGGGTGACGAGCCGGAGGTGGAATGAGGAGGAGGGGGCCGCATTGGACCAGGATGGTAGAGGTGTGTGCATCGGAGATTGAGCAGTGGACTATGATTCCACACCCTCTCTTTAGGCTTCGACCGGGACTGAAGAGAACACTGGATGCGATGGAAACTATGCATGAATTGACAGCGGAGCAAGAGGGAGTCACCGGAGATTACATAATGCTCGCGTGTGATATAGGAATGCCTGAGAGGGGTTCTCGAGCTGAAATTGCTTCGGCTCTTTTCCCATAGCTGAACCACTGCCATCATGACGGAAGCATCGAGTCTCAAAGCCTCAAGCATATTTTCGGTCGCAGGCAAAGTATGTTTCTGTTGCTCAATCGTCGTGTTACCCCGCTGAAAAGTGCTATAGGTCGCAGTGATCACCGGAGGAGGAACCGGTATTGGCCGGATGCTGGCCGAAGGGTTCGTAGAGAATGGCGCGAAGGTCTACATCGTTGGTCGACGAGTCGAGCTTCTGGAGAAGACGGTAAAAGAAGTCCGAGAGGAGTTCAAGCGGTCCGGGGGGGACATCCTTGCGTGACTCATCTCATCTCAATCGTCTTTTGGCTACACTGATAGATGACAGGGTACAAGGCGATATCTCGACGAAAGACGGTGTACGCCAAATTGTCGAGTCTATCAACGCGAAGGAATCGAAGGTACGTGGACGTTCATATCGCAGGGTGTCCATCACAACGGACAAAACTCGTTTCAGGTGGACGTGCTGGTGAATAACGCAGCGGTACAACGGCCGTGGAAGAATCCAATCACAGAGCACAACGACCGTAAGCCTCGCCTTGTTTCATTCCTGTTGCAGATCGTGCTAATGCTGTGTTTCAGCTGATGCGGTCGAGAAGCTGGTGTGGGAAGGAGTGGACGAGTATAAGAGGCTCCTCGCTTGAATGATTCACGCTAATGTACTTCAGTGACGATTGGAACATCACCAATTCAGGTACGTCTGCCTTCGTAGTCAAATCGGTCTAGATCTGACACAGAGCTACAGTCAATATCAATGGGGTTTATTTCATGACCGCCGCTCTCGTTCCCTTGCTGCGGAAGGCGGAGATGCCGAGCGTGATTGTCATCTCTTCAGTCGCGGCCGTTGCGAACCAGCGGTACGTTCCTTAGTGGCGTCAATGCGGTTCCAGCTGAGGAGTACGTCAGACCGATCTCGACCCTGACGTACGGGGTGTCCAAGGTATGTCTCATCCCTTAATGTGCCATGTCCAGCGCTGATTGACATTAGGCGGCCGGTATGCCGATTCCTTGAGGCTTGACGCTGCTGATCAATGTAGCTGTGCATCTGGCAACCATGCTCGCTGGGCGACTATCACCGTGAGTCTTTACATGCTGAAGGGTCTACTATTGACCTTAGAGCAGATTGAAGATCCGAGTGAACGCCATCCTCCCCGGCACATTTCCCACCGAAATCACCGCTCGACCCGACGAAAACGGCAACCTGAAGCTGGTACCTGGCGCTCACAAAGCATCGTTACGGTCACCACTCGGTCAGTCCCGTTCCCGCAGACAAACTCTTTCTACACGACTGAACCTGAGCAGGACGCGCTGGATTCCGTCAGGAGATTTTCGGTCCCGTGCTACTGCTCTCTAGCGCGGCTGGCGGGTATATGGACAATGCGATTATCTCGGTCGACGGAGGACGAAATATGGTGAGTCCCTTCATTTTAGGAGCATCTTCTTGCTGATGCCATGCAGAACGCTGGAAGCGACGATGGCATCCGTTTGCCTGACGATAGATATTGATACAGTTCCATAAACACAGACCGCCTATATCCCATCACCATGCCAATCGCTTTCCATCGCTGCACTCATCAGCGAAATCAACACACCACATGACGACGACCCACTGATCGATGATCAATCCACTCGTCGTATCCTTTCTCGCCACATCAATCACCTTCATCATCCCCGCTACCAGACCTGTTAGCTTCACTGCCATGTACCCCCAGACCGAGAGACTCACGTAGAGTGTCTTCGATTGTATACGGCGGCTGTTCCATTCCGTGGAAACTAGAGCTGAAATGGCCGATCTCCCTATCCGCCAACCACGACGATTTGCAATGCGAGGTGGCAATTCAAAAGCGCTTGTACGTCTCTACCCATCCTGGATTCAAAGCGACTAGATCCGGGTGTTCGACATGTAGCTTCGAAACCACATAATTCACCACTGCCTGTCCGGTCCACGTAAGCTTAGTACCCTACACCTGAGAGCGGTTGAGGGACACACCTTGGACTGTCCATACGCTCCTTCTCCAAGCAGATGTGCCTCTCCGATAGTGCCCCCTCTCCAAGCCCATCACCACGAGTCTCCCCTTCCCGTTCTCGAGCAGTGGATATACAGCTTGGAAGAGTACCAACCACTAGATTCCTATGGTCGCTGGTGGGACGGAGTTAAGCGTATCCACCACGTGGACATCTGTTTCACCTGTCGAGCTCGAAATTTCCTGTGACTTCGTATTGACCTATCTCCATTTTACCACCTTGGCAGATTTTCACACGCCGTCCGAGATCGTTCTCATGATGGAGTAAGATTCAGACTCGCTGATCCGATGATCTTTCCTTGCCATCCCCGGTACATGACTGCTTCCCTCACCTATCATCGAATTCTCAGCCGACTGGTTAGACGAGGAGATCAGCTTCGCCCAGGATGCCGCAAAAGGCTGCTGCTTCGGTGTCCACCTCCACAATTCGTACTCAAGCTAGAAAGGACGGCAAGTCCGCCGCCTCCAATATGGCGAAGCCTGGAGCAGATCGCTCTCGAACGAACAAGGAGGTCGTCAAGGCTGTTCTTGCGAGTCCCCTGACAGTGCCATGGTGTTTTCAATCGTCCAATCCGCATCAGACAATGCTGACGAGTCTGTACTAGGCCAAACATCCCCCGACAGCTTCAGACGACGGTATTGACCGCGCTACCTCAGCTGGTCCCGAGTACGATATCGGATTACCATGTCTCCCGCGCTAGATGTCAGAAGAGGGAAAAGACTGCTCGACGGAGGGAGAAGCGGGCGGAGGAAGTGGACGTCTTTGGCGTGGAGGAGGTAGCTGGTGAGAGCATCGAGGAGGATAAAGCGGCCGAGGAGAATGGGCAGGTTGAGGAGAATGGACAGGCAGAGGAGAATGGACAGGCAGAAGAAAATGGACAGGTTGGGGTGAAGAGGAAGGATCCGCCTACGACATCCGACCGCCCGACGAAACTGCCGATGATCAACGATTCCGACACCTCTCGCCCCTCCAGGCCAGACATCCTTGATCACCTCGTCCTCGGGATCAACGAGACCATCAAATGCGTCGAGCGGTCGATCGACGACCTCAAATTGCTTCTGCTCATCCTCGCGGACGCTCTCAATGCTACTTCGCACCCAAAGCCAAATCACCTACTTCCCACCGCTCCTCGCTCGCCCTCACCTCCACCCGCTACCCCGTCCGAGACAAGCGCATTGATGTATATCCTTATCCCACTTCAATCCATCTCGCCCCAATCCCTCGTCTCACCCATACCACAGTACTGCGCGACACTCAACTCGCTCGTCTATCAGTACGGTCAGCTCGCGAAGGTTGCTCGGACCCGACTGAAGAACAAGGAGTGGGAGGATCTGGAAGAGGTGAGGGTCGTTCCGGTGGGTCAGGTGGAAGAGGAGATGGCGGCAATGGTCGGCTTGAGACGCCTGGCGTGTCTGGGCGTTCGCGTCGGTAGATCTTTAGGAGTATTCATGTGCTGATGGTGGAATGTAGGCATCGCATCCGTCAATCGGCGTCCTGACCCAGCTTCTTCCGAAGAGCATACTGCATCCCCCTCGACACAGTATCACATTGCCATTCCCGACTTCTGGACTACAAGTATACTCGGGCAAAGTGGCCGATTCCACCTCCGCTGTTGCTCCTACCGCCCGTGCGCTTCCCGCACCCTCGAACCAGAAAGCCCTAAAGGTGCGGCCGCAAACAGCGATACCGATCCCGAATGTACATTACGCCCCGCTTCACATCAAAGGAATCACCACGACCGCGCCGGTGGATGGGAACGCAAGGAAACAGAAGCGGCTCGAGGAAGTACGGAAGAAGAGAGTGGAGGTGAAGGAGCGGAAAAGGAGGGAGAGGGAGGAGGAGATTAGGCGGTGGGAGAAAGGGCTGGGGAAGGGAACGGGAAAACTGGGGGAGAAAGGGCGGATTGACCAGTCCAAGGAGGCGAAGCGGACGGGGAAGGGGGATGGAAAGCGGACGGGGACGGGAGCCGCGAGAGATGAAGATCAGTCAGAGAGGAGGGCCGACAAGCGTGGTGAGGATGTGATGGTTTAGAGTAACGGTACAAAGAGCATCATCGTTTCAATCAACTCCGAACGTCGGCAGATCAGCCCTCGTTCCGCATGTGATCGACGAGTTTTGCAGTCACTAGTCCATGCCCTGAACCGCGTTATTCCAGAAGCTCTTGCCGCTAGGAAGAATAGGAGGGACTTGGCAGAATCCGTTCGACTGGGAGAGACATTTGAGTCACGCTGCTGCGCATTCCGTCTCTGCTGCGGAGTCTAGATTGTTGCTGAAATCCACGTGCGGCATCACTGTCCGGCTTGGCACTCGCTCCGAAACGGCCAGTCACGCTTAACCAAGTGTAGCTACAGCTCGAACTCGCTCGGACCGACACATGGAACGGCCCGCGCCCCATTAATGATAAGGGCGGCTCGCCGAGCCGGCTCCAGGCCTTGCAAGTTACCGGCGTTTTGCGAAAGATCAGAAGACCAGGCTATGTGCCGCTCATTCGCTTGGTACCGGAGCTAAGACACACCCAACAGATCCCTCGAAGTGTGAAATGACCCCTCAAGCTGTAAAACATGCCGAGATGCCGATGAGAAAAACACGTGTCTCGTTCGCTGTCGATCTGACCTTGTCTCTGGAATCCCACCGAAGTCTCGGTTGATCGCGTGATCCGCCGCTAAAGAAACGGCGAGCACAGAAATGGATCATACGCCGAGTTCATCCGCGCCAAGCTTCCCATTCAAGGTGGAGCGCATGGTCGACATGATATCATCAATCCTGAAAGTGGAGCTCGAGATAAGACTTCGCTTCAGTATCACTGATGGGTAGCGTCGTACGGCTCTATCTCGCCACCTACGCCTCAAATTCTGTGATGGCGACGTACCATAAGGGAAGATGAGCCAGCATGAATGGCAAGGGAGACGATCTCATTCGCGTGATCTCATTCGCGTGCCGACGCTCCGTGGGAGCGACGATACGATCGAGGAGATGTATCTGTCCGAAAAGGACCTCGACAAGGAAGGTGATGTGAGTGCGAGTGTCAGTCCCGTGAAATGATGAGGTGACAAAGGACGGTCGTGGTAGTGGAGGGAAGCTACGATGACTTTGCGGAGACTCCTGGACTTGGTTCCTGGGTATCCTCTTTGTCGTCGACGGTTCCTTCATCAAGCAGCTCTTCATCATCATCAACCTGCTATCAAAGTCGGTACGAATGTTACTCAGTTGCTTGCTTGTGAGTGAGATACCCCTTGGTAAGCCCCAGCTGATGCGGACTCAGACCAGTGCGGCAAGCTCATGGAGAGGATCTTGCCGGACAAAGGAGTGACCTTGGGAGGCAATATGAATCAGCCTCAATCCCGGACCATTCAAGAAGAAAGCATGCTCATCACCATTATGCCTAACGTCGGATTCGCCACCCCTTACACCGCCGACATCATCATCATCTCCCAGAACCTCCCTCAATATTTCAATCAACCCTATGCTGCCGACTTCGGACACCAGATCCTCATCGGTCTCGGCACAAACTTCGTTCGCTACGGGTTGGCCAGCCTGACCCGGCCGTTCCTAGTCTTCCCGAGCTATTGCGTATGGCCGACGTCCCTCGTCACCATCGCTCTCAACAAGGCTTTCCACTCGGAGCCCAATATCACCGTGCCAGGACCGTTCGGAAGGGTATACACGTGGAGCAGGATGCGGACTTTGACTGTCTGCATTGCCGCTATGTTTGCGTGAGTGGACCGAGGTCTGCCTGGGGAATTGCCGCTCCTATCCAAGATGGCTACTTTTGGTTACCCGACTTCCTCGTCCCCGCTTTGTCGACTTTCTACTGGGTGAGCTGGATAGCACCAAACAATGGGCCGCTCAACAACACCGTCGGCTTTCTTTGCAGTATACGCCGCCAGTGAGCTACAGCCCTGATTTCATCCTTACCTCGCGCTAATTATACGTAGCCATATCAGTCGCCTTTCTCTTCCACCGTCACGAGATCACGGTGGGGTTCAAGAACCTGTTCCGGCGGAGAAAGAACGAAGAGCCCGGTCTAAGCGAAGACATCGACTGCAAGCTCCAGTCGGCATACCCCGAGGTCTCGTACCTCTCCGTCCTCCTTATCGCCATGGCATTCGGGATGGCTGGTATCGGCGCTCGGGAGACTTACACCACACCAGCCGTCGTCATCTATGGTGTCGCCATGGCTCTCATCTGTATGGTCCCCGTCGGTCTCGTTTACGCCAACGATCGAGGTGACGAAGAACGTGATGGCGAAATTCATCGGAGGTGCGTGGGTCGCCGGGAACGCTCCCGCCGTGAACTATTTCAAGGCTTTCGAATTATGTGACGTGCTCTCACGCCGTTCAGTTCGCCAATGATCTCAAACTCGCCCACTACACCCACATCAAACCGAAGCACACGTTCTGGGCTCAGATCACCTCCACTCTCGTTTCCACCTTCATCGCGACCGGTGTCGTCAAATTCCAGATGACCAAGATCGCAAATGTCTGCACTCCCGAGGCATCCTTCCATTTCACGTGCCCGGGTATCAACACGTTCTTCACCGCGGCGTAAGTGATCTCCCGTCGATTCAACACAGACCAGCTGACCACACCAGCGTCTTCTGGGGTACCCTCGGCCGGGTCAAGCTCTTCGGTGCCAATGGACAGCACAAAGCTCTTCTCAACGTTTACCAGTGGGCTTCATGCTTCCCATCGGTATGTGATTCAGCTGTGCTACTGTCGTTGACGTCACGCTGATCTCTCGCAGTCATGTGGCTCCTCTGCGGGAAATTCCCTCGAACAAACTGGCTCCGCCAGATCCACCCCGTCATGATCTCTGTCGGCGGTCTTTTCTAGGCTTCGAACAATGCCTCTTTTTTTTCCCTCACCAGCCGTGCCAGTGTCCATTCTGTCAGGGCTGTACGTCAAGAAGCGATATCTCGCCTTCTGCGCAAAGTGAGTCGTCTCTTGACCATCTTAATTTTATTTTCTGACGTGATTGGCAAGTACAACTACGTGCTATCCGCCGCTCTATCCTCGGGTATCGCCATTGCCGCGATCGTCGTCTTCTTCGGCTTCCAATTCCCAGAAGTCAATTTTGGAGGGGCACCGACGTCTCCTATCTAGGATGTGAGGACGTGGCTTGTGTTCGCCTCCCCCTCCCCGAACAGGGTTGCTTTGGTCCAGAGTTCGGTACCTTCGCCTAGTGGACGCCAGTGAGCCCCTGGCCGGTCAAGGCCTCCTCCCAAAGCTGGAATCTTCCGTATTCCTTGGTATCATATTCACCAAAATCCAACGACATGACATGAGCGAAGGATCCCCTAGCGTTACTCCGACTCTTACTGCTCGCCCAGGTATGAACCTTTAGTAAGGGGATGCCTCTCTTAGTATAGCCTACTCCTGTCGATGCCGTCTCTCCACCACGGACATGCCTTGAATCCTGATCGTTACCTTTGGAGTGTCTCGGAAATCGTAATTGAAGCGGCTCCACAAAGGAGGTGGAGATCGCCGCCGGCGCGACCGGCGCCGATATATCTAAAGTTTCCAGCAGATCGGTTGTTTCCTCCCACTCCACCTTACTCTTTTGTTCAACCAACTAAGGCACCCAGCCAGCAAGATGACCACAGTACTCGTCTCCGGCGCAAATCGAGGGTCTGTCGCTCGTACTTTTCGTTTTTCTCGCAATTGAGCTGATAAGCTTGGACCACCAGTATCGGCCTGGGTCTCGCCCAAGCTTACGCCCTCCGTCCCAACCATACCGTCATCCTCGCCGTTCGCACTCCCTCGTCCGTTCCCAGCATCAAGACTGCAGATGGATCCAAGACCATTGTGGTCAAGGTCGATGCGGGAGTAACGGAGGACGCCGAGAAGGTAAGGCCATCCGCTAGAGACCTACGATACTCGCTTGGTCAGCTGATGCTGGTGATGCGCGGCAGGGGTTGGATGAGCTCAAGAGCAAGCATGGGATCAACAAGTTGGATCTCGTGATCGCTAATGCGGCGATCATGGAGGAGTCGGTCGCGACGGCGAGGATCGACACGGTAGACCCGGCGGATTTCGAGAAGCATTGGCGGGTCAACGTGGGTCTTCACCTCTGAGCTCAGCTCCCTCAAGCGACCACTGATTGCTACCCCGACTCGCATCCGAATGCGAGGTCTTTGCAGAAAAGAAGTGCTGACCCCTCTCAGGTCCTCGGTACTCTTGTCCTCTTTCAAGCGACGATCCCCCTCATCCCCTCCGGCGGGATGTTCATCTTCATGTCCTCCGGCGCATCCGTCATCGATCGTGTACCCGACAAGAATGACGTGGCTTACGGTACCACCAAGGTCTGTATCCTAAACCCCCTCCTCTCTATTTGTGGCCTCCTTTACTAACCCTACCATCACACCTTCACAGAGCACTATGAACTACATGGCACGATACGCCCACTTCGAGCATCCTGAACAGATCATCTTCTCCCTCAGCCCCGGATGGGTACAAACGGACATGGGGAACCTTGGTGCGCGGACGGCGGGGCGGGAGAAGGCGCCCATCACGGTTGATGAGAGTGTCGGTGCGTATTCATTCCGATTTGCTTGTGGTGTGTGGTTGATGTGGGGTGTAGCGGGGATCACGAAGGTGCTTGATGGAGCTAGTCGGGAGAAGGAGGGCGGGATACATATGCGATAGTGAGTCAGATTGGCTGGGTGGAGCTGATGATAGTGATGGGTCGGTAGCGAAGTGGTGAGAGCGTCATTCGGCCGCACGAAGTCAGGTCGTTCGGAAGCTATGGACATCTTCAAAGGAGGCGGCGCGAACAGGTCGGGATTGTTGATGTGGTTGACAGAGCAACGCATGTGCCATAGCCAAAGCGTGGTGGAGCCCAGTGGATTCATTGCTTCTCTATCATGTCGAGGCCCCTAGATCCGTAACAATCGTGATTGTCATCTCATGCCAGTGCGATCCCTCTGTCTCTCGGCATTCTGACGAACAGCAACAGCGTAAACCCAACCATTGCGACACACTGTACCCCATCAGCAGGTGCTCATTCCATCTTCCATGTGGCCTCACAGCATTGACAAAGAAGACCAAGGTCGGCTTCCCCCGCTTGACTGAGCGCAGAGAAGATCGTCCCGAAAAGCCCGACCGTCGAGACTTGGGCTACAGACCACGTCAGTCGCCATTCAAACGTAAGATCACGACGCACCGAACTTCTCGATCAGCGCGATCCCGCCCAAAGTATCCACCCTCTTCTCATCCGCCACGAAACCCAAGACCACGCCCTTCGACGCCGGTCCCGTCCCGCTCGCGAAAGGCAATATACAAGCAGCGACGTAAAGGTGCCATCCCTGCTGAGCCATGGTCACGCAGCCCGTGAGGATCTCATCGGTAAAGATTGTCCCTCTTAGGAAGTAGAGATCGAATTGGGAGCCTTGTTTTTTGTCGGTGGGTTTCTGAGCGTGGTCCTGTCAACCGGAAGCTGCAATGGGATGGCTCTGTCGCTTCGGTCGGTGAATCGGGACGTTCTTCGGGAGCGGCGTTCGGGACGTTGGGTCGGCGAGAGACGAATTGGCGGCCGGGGGAGACGATGCGGGAGAAACAGATGGAAAGTAAGAAGGCTTTGAGCAGGAGGGTAAGCGACTATGACCCATCAGCTCATCCTCTGGACTGTCTCACCAGCATGAAACCGCTCTCCGCGGGTTGACGCATCGCAGGTCATCGTCCGGAATGCATTAGATCAAGGAAGTTTGGGTGAAATGAGAAGCTGAGTTGGAGAGGAGGAAGGAGGTCAGAGAGACACGGCGGATGGGAGGGAAGAACGAGGAGTGGGGTGTGACCGATGGGGAGGGGATTAGGGGTGAGTCCTCGCTTGGTGGGATGACGACTTTGGCGGATGTGAGAAATGGATGAGCCTGGCATAGAGCTCTACCTCAGCCTGACAACCACAAGAAATCATCACTATCAGTAACTTATCTGGTTGGACCCTCACGTCTTCTTCAGCGAAGAAGACGAAATCTTTTTTTTACGTCCAGCGTCACGTCGGGAGATCGGTCATTCTCAAGCTCTCATCATTAGCCTTCGCATTATCGCCTCCTTCCCAGCTCCCCCCTCATCATGGCTTTAGCCAATCCTGTCGCTTCCTCAACCAACCTCTTCCGCCGTCTGACATGGCAATCCTCCATCCCGCTCGAAATACGCTTGGCCGAGGGAGAACCAGGTGCTGGCTCTGGAGCGGACCGGTACTTTGTAAGATCTGTCTCTTTCTCCTCGGAGGTATGTATATTCATTGTCTTCCGCCAGATGCATGCACCGAGATACACCTACCTCCCCCTCCTCATTCCCGAGATTCGCGATAATCTTGTCGAGCTCGCCCTCGACGAGCAACAACTCGCCGAGACGGATGAGAAGAATTGGTGGTTCGAGGAAGAGGCGGATGTCGAACTTGGCTCCTTTGCACGGCAAGGCGCTTGTCGATGGTGAGTCGCCTTTCCGTCATCGAGCTAACAACAGGCATTGGCCATTAGATCTCATCGAGCTCCACTCCGCTATCTCACGTCCCCACACTGCGTCCTCTTCCAAGCCCCGACACCTCCGCCTGCTCCTCCACCTGTCCTCCCCGCCAGTCGACAAGCTGCTGCTGATGCCGAGCTCGGTGGAAGCTTGCCAGACGCAGTTCATCAATCAGGTCAAGGAGGCGGACTTTGTGCGGTGGCGGAATACGAACAAGGTGACGAGTCTCCGGCGGGCAGACCTAGAGGCGGGGTGGGATGGGATTGTCCAAGGTGAGTTCTGAACGAACGACCCAGCTAACGGGATAGACGATTATGATCTGTACATGCGAATGGCTTCGCGCATACTCCCACTACCTATACCTGGACCACTAGCATCTAATCCCGGAGTAGCCTCGAGAGCGCCCAGCACCGACCCAGGATCCTCTAGCGTCAAGGCGGAATCATCATATACGGTTCGAGCGCTGCCGGTGAAGATTTACCTCCCGGATGGGGCGCCGGTCGTTCAGGGGGTCATCCCGCCTCTTGCCACTGACGGTGCGTCATGGCTTTCGGAGCAACGCTGATGAGATCAGGCAAGCCAGTCACTGTCATTGGGACGCTGCGACAACACCTCCCCCTCCTCTTCCCGCCGACGTCGTCGGAGTCATACCCAATGGCTTTCCCCATAGCACAAGGCGTCGAGATACCGCCGGATGCTGAGCTCGCCTGGTTGTCGGCGTGCATCTGTGGGGCAGACGGGTGGTTACGGGTAGGCATACGGTTAAGGGGAGAATGATACCATGCAAAGTCACGGCCTTCCGATCACTCGGACCGTCCACCTGGACTCTCCCAGTTTCGCATTACGCTGGGATTGTTCCAGGCAATCTCGGTAAGATCTTCTCGATCTCTTCCTTCCCAGCTCCAAACGCGTAAAATCTCTTCCACTCCCCATCCACCATGCGGTCCCGCCAAGCCGCCACTCCTTCTCCCAATCTCGCAATCCCCAGCGCTCTCTCACCTATTTGACCGAGGAATGCAAGGTCGCGCCAGACAAAGTTACCTCCACAGTCCCGCGGGTCCGGACCAAGTGGTGACGTCACCGAAGATCCCACGTTGTCAAAGAACGTGCTACTAAAACTCAGCACGTTCGTCGTTCGTCAGTTTTCCTCTCGAATTTACGGCAGAATCGGACGGTCATATAGCGAAGAGAACAAGAGGTAATGCTCTTCCTGCATGCCCAGATACCTTCCAAGCACTGACCCACAATGAAGCTCGTCGTTCCCGTTTCTCTCCTCGCCGTCGCTTCAGCCTCCCCATTCTTCGGCAAGCGCGCAGCTTTCACCCCAGGATCGACTTCCTCGGACTCCTTCCCTCCGAAGGGTAGTGAGTACGACCTTACCGTTGAAGCTTCCGCTGATTAGGATGAAGCCAAGGTCGATTCCACATTGTTCCCCTCGGAACCCGTGATAGGCTACCCTGGCCCTACTCCCACTGGCGCCGAGCCCGAGGCGATTGCGACCGCTCTCTCTTACCCCGCTAATGACAACATCTTCCCGCTTGTCGCTTCTCCCATCTCCGGTGACGCCCCTTCCAACTTCTCGCTCACCCAGAACTGGGGTAACCTCTCGCCATGGTATACCGTCAACTCGTCCTTCTACGGTCTGCCCAAGGCATCACCCCTCCTTCCCGCGGGATCGGACTGTGAGATCACCCAGGTACACTACCTCTACCGCCACGGGGCTCGATACCCCACGACCGGGTCATTCAACAGCTTCAACCAGAAGCTAGCCAACGCCACCGCCAAAGGCGGGTTTAACGCGTCCGGGCCCCTCACTTTCCTAAACACCTGGACCTACAAGCTCGGTGCGGAGCTGCTCACCCCGTTCGGCCGACTTCAGAACTTCGAGCTCGGAGTCGAGGCGAGGCAACTGTACGGTCATCTCCTGAACAACTTCACCGCTCAGGGTACAATCCCCGTGTTCCGCACCGAATCTCAGGATCGGATGGTCAAGACCGCCAACAACTTCGCGGCTGGATTCTTCGGTGTTCCCGAGTACCTCGATGAGGTGAACATTCAGATAATCGTGGAGGCTGGCGGCTTCAACAATACCGGTGCACCTTATTATACCTGCAAAAACTCCAATATCGCCTCCAGGGGTTCCATCGGGTCCACCGTTGCTGCCGAGTATGCTGCGACCGCATTCGCATCGACCGCCACGCGCATCAACTCGTACGTCACGGGCGACCTGAACTTCACCGCGAGCGATATGGTCCCTATGCTCCAGCTCTGCGCCTACGAGACTGACGCACTGGGATCTTCCGCTTTCTGCTCCCTCTTCACCTCGAAGGACTTTGCGAACTTTGAGTACTACTATGACCTCTCATTCTATTACAACAACGGTGCGGGAAGTCCGGTAAGTCCATTCATACTTTTACATACTTTTACATCTTCAACGTCAAGCTGACCTTGGGCTAGGTCGCCGCTGCGCAAGGCAAAGGTTTCCTCGAGGAGTTCCTAGCACGATTCGAGGACCAACCCATCACCTCATACAACTCGACCACGAATTCAACCCTCGACTCCAACCCAAAGACCTTCCCGCTCAACCAATCCATCTACGCAGACGCGACGCATGAGGTCGTCGTCCTCGACGCACTCACCGCGTTCAACCTCACTGCATTGTTCAGCTCCGGCCCTCCCCCACCCACCGGGAGGCCCGCTAGCCAATCATTCATCGCGTCCCAGGTCGTACCGTTCGGGACGCACCTTACGATTCAGATCCTCGAGTGCCCGATCTACAAGCCTACCAAGCAGATCCGTTTCATCGTGTGCGTCTACCCGTTGATTCACCAGGGGGGGGATGCTGCTGACATATTGAGATAGGAATGACGCAGTGTTGCCTATCCAACACTCGTACCCCGGCTGTCCATACGATGACAATGGACTCTGTTCGCTCGACACCGTCATCACCGCCCTCCGCGCGCGAGTCAACGAGATCGACTTTGATTACGATTGCTTCGGCAACTAGTGAGTCTCAGCCTCGAACTTGTAGGGCCAATGCTGATAGGATGCAGCACCGCGAAGCCCGGACAGGACTACAACGGTCGTGCACCCCGCTCGTAGGTAGCGTTTGGACAAGCGCCCCGCTCGTTGAAAACAATTCGGACAAAGACAATCGGAGGAGAAGATTAGAATTTTGGAAAAGTACACCTTAAAGGGACTCTATAATCGAGTTGCGTAGATGCATAGTCCTGCTGCCCAAGATCTGGCTTTTACTGTTTTGCATCGCGATGGGAGCCATGTCATCCTTCCGAGAACACAGACCGGTAGCTCCTCCTGTGAAGATCGTTGCGCCGGTACAAATCAGGAGAATCCCCTGAGAGGTCTGGGCAGCGGGAGGTCGACAAAGCAGCGCTCCCGCTCACATATTTCTTCAAGCCAAACCCGCCCGCCGCTCCTCGTAACAAGTCGACCTTCAGCAACGCATGGGACCTGCCCGCACCCGCATCACATTCCAGATCACCATCAGCAGAGTCCAGCTTCCGACACCCAAACCCACCAGACGTGATATTCCCTATCCCCCTAATGAACGCAAACACCGCAAAAATCAACGCCGGCGCATTCGGCCCGTCCCCTACTCCCTCATGAGTCCCTCAATGATACCTGTATTGTCATGACCCTTCTATCAGCCCACACTGTCGACCTCCGAGTCAGCTCTCCCACTGGGACAGGCCTCATCGCGCTCATGAAACGGTACATTGACCAATCTCACAAATCCGCCTCCGTCCCCGGGGCCACCCTCACAGGCTACCTATCCGACCGCCTCCCACTCCGAATCGTAATCTTCCTCTCCTCCGCCGGCGCCGCAGCATCCTGTCTCCTCCTCTGAGGCCTGAGCACCAACGATCGTGGCGTTCGCTCCGTGCTTCGGGTTGACGGGGTTGTGCTTCGTGGCGCTCTGGTCGAGGAAGATCTCTATCATATCCCGTAGGTCCCAATTTTCTTGAGAGTAGATATTGGGAAGCGCTGGAGTAAGAGGTACAAGGGAGCCAAAGACTCGGCATGGAATTCCCCAGCCCCGTGACCGATATCACCAGCGACCCCACAAAGAACGTCTTTCTCCCCACAAACGACCAATCGATCTTCCTTGCTCTCCTCGTCCCCCCCGCATCACTGCGCGCCCGGGAGGAAAGCGGTACCCTCCCCTTGATGATCATGAGTGCCTTCCCGTTGAGTATGGCGATTCCGAGTCCGAGGGAGATCATGGCGATCGGTAGCCAAAACGGGAGAGCAGACCGGACACGAGGAAGGGGAATACCGCACCGGCTATGCCGGTGCCGGAGTACATGATTCCCGAGGCGAGACCGGCAGAACCATTCGAAGAGGAGGGTTGCACAGGGGAGGTACAGCGCTACTCGAGGTGAGATATCAGCTTGAGTGGTGGAGATGGAGGGGCTGGGCACGGACCGCCAGCGAAGGGGTAGAAGCAGCCTATGGTGACGACGAGTTGCCAGGGCTTTGACATTTTCAAGCCGGGAATCCCAATCGAGCTAAGATTGAGATAGCGAGGAGGCGCTCACCTTTGCGAAGCCGACGGAACGACCCATCCCAGCTCGTGAGGGGGTGCGGAGAGCAGGGGATCAAATGTGAAACGTGAAGCGAGCATGCTTGTAGGTCATGGGACGCGCCCAGTACCGTACGGAGCACGATTTCGTGTCGAAGGCAGAGGTGGAAGTGGCCGAGCCTGCGGATGGATTTTGTGCGTGGGGCTGAGGCCAAATG